>Ga0207800_1000141_pt1 | contig 25091 bp, 16 predicted proteins | sample LuqExpMetageno11_FD_187769 | JGI IMG/M metagenome (GOLD analysis project Ga0207800, IMG submission 187769) | Tropical forest soil microbial communities from Luquillo Experimental Forest, Puerto Rico - Sample 11 (SPAdes) | ecosystem: Environmental > Terrestrial > Soil > Tropical forest ... | reverse complement strand
TTTCTGATACAGAAGACAAGATCCCTTTAGTAATGGGATCAAACGAATACGAGATGATAGAACTGTTTAGAAGAATTAATGTCAGCAGGCCAATTGCTCTTACTCTTGCATGCCTTGCGAAAGGAAGGGAAATTTCATCCCAGAGTATTGAGATGATATCAGGCTTAAGACAGCCTGAAGTCAGTGTTGCAATGCGGTACCTTCGCGAAAACAACTGGATTGATATCCGGGAAGAAAAAAAATCAAAAGGAAAAGGCAGACCGGTCAAGCTATACAGGCTTACAGTCCCAATGGATTGTATTGTCAGCAAGATCGAAGAAGAAATCATAGCTGAAAGCAGAATTGTGCTCAGAAATATCGAACGCTTGAAGCACATCGCCTGAAATTCTTCAAGGGGATCTACCCCCATCCTAACTTTCTCTAACAATTAACTATTTTGCTACATTGAGCACTCAACAAAGATATTTATAGATAATTTTCTGTTACAGACGTATCTTCAAAGTTTATTATTTTTATCGGGATTTCTCTTTCTGAGAAAATTATATTTTTAGTTTTTAAATTTTAAAATTAATAAAAAGTTAACGAAGTAAATGTAATCAAAACCTAATCAAATAAATTTCAAAGACCATGATGAAATAATAAAAAGAAGATAATAAATTGGAAACAATGTAGTGGGCCCGCTGCGATTCGAACGCAGGACCTCACGGTTATCAGCCGTGCGCTCCACCAGGCTAAGCTACGGGCCCAAATAAAGGTCAAATCTTTGTAATCGGGTAAAAATCTGAAAGTTTTCCTGAAAAAGATATAAATCATGGTGGGCCCGCTGCGATTCGAACGCAGGACCTCACGGTTATCAGCCGTGCGCTCCACCAGGCTAAGCTACGGGCCCAAATGTCAGTTTTTTAGAATTCTCGAAGTTGAAAGGCTTTTTTCGGGAAAGCATCCCAATCCGACAACACTTCTAATACTCAATTTACTACTTATAGCTTTTGCTTGAATATTTTAAGTTTCTAAACACCAAAAGTTTATTCACAGGAAGCCGAGCCTATGTGGCGACATATTTATATAAGATCCCGAGTGTATTTGGGATGCTGACAAAGCAAAGCCTTACATGGGCCGGTAGATCAGGGGAAGATCGCTACCTTGGCATGGTAGAGGCCTCGGGTTCAATTCCCGACCGGTCCATTCTGTTTTCTAATTAATAAGCAATTAAGCAGAAACATTTATATTTTTAAATTTCTCACATTAATAAGATTTTACTACTTGTTTTCTATAGACAACCTTTATGGCTCATGTTTAAATATTTCTGTGCATTATCATCTTCTCAATCTTTTCATGCTACTAGTGGCTGTATGACTCTTATTTTTGTATATATTATTTTTCCTATGTTAAAAATAAGCTGTCCAGCATAGCAAGTATCCTTGCAGAAATAATATTCCATCTTGCTATTATGAATGGTGACGTTAGCTGGTTTATCATAGAAACGATATGTTTTTCAGTGCCTGTGATCACTCTTGCTCCATTAATTTTTATCACTAACCATCTTAAAACACTCAAACTTTTTTATGTATCTATATAAACTATTGAAAACTAGATAAGAAGCTCTCTACATTTTTCTTATTTGAATGCTTCTTTCCAGTAATTCTCTTTTACCTATATTGTCTTCTCCCCATTTTTGTTTAACCTCCTCACTCCACTGGAGCTTACTATCTCCAATCATAGACTTTGGAATCGCAAAAATATTTTCCCTCGTGTTTCTGGGAACTCCTGACTTTGACAACTTATACTGATTTTCTTTCGCATCATATACCATCTGGTAATCAAATTTAAATGCGCTAACAGCCTCCGAAAAGTTGCAGTTGGTCTGGTTTGATTCTTCTTTTAGCTCTTTTCCTTTCCTTCTTTTCCTTTTTTCGATTTCAATCTCTTCTCTTCTTATATCTTCCAGATACCATAAGCTTTTATCAATTTCACTTTTAAATACAATCATATGCCATTTTAGGGTTAGCGAATAAGGCTTTCTTAAAAGTTCATGCAACTCAGCAATCAAATTACAATCATTTGTCGTGCTTTCAATCTCTTCCATTACTCTTTTAATTCTAACCAAATTTGCCTTCTGTCTTTCCTGACTTGTTGCCATAACTACTCACAACATAATAATTTTATTCATTATGTTTATACATAAAATAGATATTTTAAACCTTCGTTATTCGAAAATAAAGATGAAAAATAGTCAAAAATAAGACGAACATTTTAAAATATGTAAAAAATACATTATATTAAGTGTTTGTTGTTATCCAAATATTTATACACCAATCAATATAATATAAATTATATTTAGATAGAATCTTCAACGTTTTTCGCTCAAACCTTTTTAAAAAGCTTTTTTACTTTTACTTTTGTTGCGGAGTTTACGGCTGTTTACACTATATAAAAAACGAAAAGAATTGAATGAAATTTCCTCTTAAATTAACACTTAAAAACGGAAGTTTCAAGAATTCCTGTAATTATGATACTTGAAACTCCTGCTAACTGGTTTTTAATATTTATTTATCAGCACGTTTATTTAACATGTTCTCGTTTGTTCTATTGATTTTTATGGCCGAAGATATGAAAGATACCAACAAAAGAGTTGAAAACGGGGATACCATCTCAGTTGATTATGTAGGAAAGCTTGAAGATGGAACAATTTTTGATACTTCCGTAAAAGAAGCAGCTATCCAAGTAGGGAGATATAATCAAATGAGAGATTATAAACCCCTTACATTTAATGTCGGCGCAGGCCAGATGATAAAAGGGTTTGATGAAGGCGTTGTTGGGATGAAAGTCGGGGAAGAAAAGACCCTTATAATCCCACCTGAAGAAGCATATGGAGAATACAGAGAAGAATTAGCAAGAGAGTTACCTATTAATGCTGTTGATTTTACGCCTGAAGTTGGAATGCACTTGGCTACGGACAACGGTCTGACAGGCAGTATCACGAAGGTAAGTGAAAATAACTTTGTTGTAGACTTTAACCATGAACTTGCAGGAAAGACCCTCATTTTTGATATAAAATTAGTCTCTATAGAATAAATTTAAGTCCTTGAAAATCAAATTGAGAGTTATAGTATTTCTTTAAAACGTGCATACTTTCGGTATCTTGGAGATCTTGAGACGACAGGGTGTTGAAAGGAATATGTACTGGAGAAGGGAATAATGGGAAATTCTCGCATTGTAAAAAAAGGAGATTACCTTCTTATTAATTACACTGGGAAATTTGAGGACGGAACAGTTTTTGATACCACTTTAAAAGAAAAGGCCTCGGACGCAGGTATATATGACGAAGAAAAGGAATATAGACCTTTGTTTTTCAGAGCGGATGCAGGCCAAATAATAAAAGGTATCGATAGGGGCGTTCTTGGAATGAGAGAGGGAGAAAAAAAAACACTTATAATCCTTCCTCAAGATGCTTATGGGGAATATAAGAATTATCTTGTCCAGGAGATTCCCCTCTCAAAGCTTGAACTCCAGACTCCTCCTGAACCAGGAACGAAAATCATAACACCCGGCGGGAGAGAGGTTAAAGTACTCAATTCCACGGAGACTTCTGCCAAGCTGGATTTTAATCACGAACTTGCAGGTAAAACTCTGATCCTTGAGATAAAGCTTGTCTCGATTATAAACTGATTCCAAGCTCTGCGAATGCAGGAGGCAAAGTATGGAAAAAGAAGAAAAAGTCATGGTATTGCTGCTATTTATGACATTAACTTCTCTTATGACCGCTTATCTTTGCTTTGGATCGGAACTCACAGCTTCTGGACAGAAAACAGAAGAAGCTAAGCCATACACTCGGGAATCTGGTGAAGGAGACAAAGTATTCCTTCAAGCCGAAGTTTTGAGCAAACAGTTTACCTATAAAGGCGGACACCTGCTTTTACAGGTAGATTGCAACTCCGAAGTCCTGAGCGTTTTTATCCCAAAAACCGCAGGTGCTGAAGCCCTGAATACGTCAATCAAGGAAGGAGACTTTATCAGTTTAACAGGTACCGTCTCGGAGTATGAAGGGAAAAGGGAGATCAAAGTGGAAAGAAAAGAAGACATAGTCCTGAGTGACCATCGTTCTTCTAAATAAGTATTCTTCTAGAAATCGCTATTATTCTGAGAAATCATCTTTCTTCTAAATAATGATCATTCATCTGAGAAACCATCATCAACGACCTTTCGAATAGAGATAACAGATCGTTAACGATATATTCATATAAGAACATCTGGGAAAAATATGAAAGCGTGTATCATGTGCGGAGGGGCAGGGACAAGACTTAGACCGCTAACTTTCAAGCACCCTAAACCTAGCATACCGATTCTGAATAAACCGTCAGTCCTACATTTGATAGAACATCTTTCAAGAGAAGGATTCAATGAAATAGTTATGACCCTGGGATATATGGGAGAGCTCATAGAAGAGCAGCTAGGGAACGGGCACATGTTTGGGGTACATATCGATTATGTTTATGAGAAAGAAAAGCTTGGAACAGCAGGTGGGGTTAAAAATGCTGAGAAGTACTTGAAAGGTGAGCCATTTATTGTACTGGGGGGAGATCACGTCCTTAACCTTGACCTGAGAGAGATGTATCGTTTCCATGAAGCAAATGACGCCCCAGTTACTATAGGGCTTCTTTCGATTGATGATCCAAGAGAATTTGGAATTGCGGATATGGATATCAATAATCGGATCCACCGCTTCTTGGAAAAACCAAAAGCAGGCCAGATATTCAGCAATCTTGCAAGTACAGGCATTTATATTTGTGACCCTTCAATATTTGAATGGATACCTGAACATAAAAAATGCGATTTTGCAAAAGATCTATTTCCCTTCATGCTGGAAGGAAATAAGAAAATAAATGGAGTGCTTGTGCGGGGAAAATGGACTGACGTAGGAAGTTCTGCAGCTTACAGACAGGCACAGCGCTGGATGCTCGATTCCCTTCCTGGAACAACAATAGAAGGAAACTTCACAACCCGGAACGCCAGAATAAAAGGTCCCCTCTCCATAGGAAATAACGTATGCATAGGTTCCAATTCTTCCCTTGTGGGACCAATAGTTATTGGGGAAAATACAAATATCGGTGACAATGTCCTTATCGGACCTTACAGCGTGATAGGGTCAAACTGCACTATAGAAGATAATGCAAAGATCCTTTCATCTTATCTTTTCGATAGTGTGTTCATAGGAAAAGGTTCCAATATCTCAGGTGGAGTAGTGTCAGACGAGACAGTCATCGGGGAACACTGTTTCCTTGAAAATGGAACTGTTATAGGTCATAAAGTAACTGTCGGAAGCAATTCAACAATACACTCTGGAGTTAAGGTATGGCCTGAAGTAGTTATAGAGAATAACTCAAGCATACAAGATACCATAATCAATTCGGATTATGACGCTGCACATGAAGGTTCCTAAAATTAATTTTTTAAAAAAGAAACAAAAAGAGAAGTTAAAAGCTAATTGGAGTAATAGAGCTTACAGACAAAGATAATCTATTCCTGATTCAACACGCAAAACAAGAAAAATGTACTATTATTGTAAATTCCCCTTCAAAAGCTCATATAAGCTCCCTTATTATGAATTAGTCGGCTTGAGCGATAGCACGTTGGGCCTTAAATCCCGCGCAACCGTTGCGCCGGTTTATCACGCCGTAGCTAGGGGTTTTCGCTCAAGCTTTTTTTGAAAAGGCTTGCGGTCAAGCAGTTTTTGAAAAGGCTTGCACTTGCGTAACGTAGAGTTTTATCCTGTTTATAATATATATGGGAGAAGAATAGTTCATGAATTAAATAAAATTCGTGCTAATAAAGCTCCAGATCGGTTTTCATGAACAGGTACAAAAAGTTGCTCATTATGGCTATACTAATCAGCGTAGCGTCAATTGCCTTGGTTACTGGCTTGACTTTTAATTCAAATACTGCTGAAGCCCTGAGTAAAATCAAACCGGAATACATTTTAGCTGCCGTTTTTACTCATCTTCTTTTCTACATTATCTGGAGCTTTCGAACCCAAGCTCTTTGTAAAGCTCTTGGATACAGAATTAGCTCAACAAAGATAATGGAAATAATTATCTCAAGCACTTTTGTGGCCGGAATTACTCCCTCTTCTGCGGGAGGAGAACTCCTGAGAATGCATCTCCTAAATAAAAGCGGAATTCCTCTGGGTAGGGCGACTGCTGTTATTCTTAGTGAACGCCTTCTTGATGCTATTTTCATTAGTTCTTGCTTACCTTTTGCCCTTTTTATTTTGAAAGGCACGCTTTCTAATTATAGATTAAACTTTGTTCTTATGATGGCAAGTTTCCTGGTTTTACTGGGCCTGTTTTCTTTTGTCTATGCAATATGGAAACCCAGTAGAATGAGACGTCTAATTTACTGGACTACAAGCAAAATTGCGCTTTTTTTTGGAAAAAAGAAGAATAATGCCCTTTCAGGGATAGCAGAGAAAATAGATAGGGAGATTGATCTTTTTCATGACAGTATCAGAGTCTTTTTCTTGGAAGGAAAGAAAAGTTTGCTCTGGGGAATAGTCTATACTCTACTTCATTGGTTTGTTGACTTTTCGATCCTTGTTCTAATCTTAATGGGTCTTTCACAAACACCATCTATACTTACTGCTTTTGCAGCTCAGGTGCTCCTGGCTGTAATTAAAATAATTCCTGCAACGCCTGGAGGAAGTGGAGTCGCAGAATTGGGAGCTACTTCTATATTTTCTATATTCGTTGGTTCATCAGTTCTGGGAATTACTGTGCTTTCCTGGAGAAGCCTCACATATTACACTAATATCATTTTAGGGGGCTTTATGTGCCTGAAAGTGTTTAAAGACATGGATCTAATCCAGAAATTTACAGAAAATTCAACCGAGTAAAGGCCCACTTATATTATCCTTAAAGAATCTTTTTGTCTACAGAAAAGATGAGGTAAGCTGCTTTGGAATTCATTGCTGATTTCCTTATCGGACTGCTTATTCTTGGAAACCCGATTTTTCTCTTGTAATGGCTTTTCTTTCAACTTTTACAGAAACTGCAGTCAATAAAATTGATGATTCCCTTTAGTGCCGATTTCCTCCGGCTTTTTCTGGCTAATAACCTTGAGTTTTCTGGCGTATTTATGACAATATTCCAAAAGAATTTGATGGAAAATATTTTAATACCTCTAAATAAACCTGGCTCAGATTAAAGAATTATACTCTTTATATATTTCTCTTAAGAAACCGCCATACCCTTTTAATTCAAAACAATTGTATATCCTATCTGCAATTTGTTTTTGACCATTTTCATATAATATTCTAACAATTTCTTTGGTTTCATCTTCATGATAGTAAGGATATTTACCATTTTTAAGCATCTCAATATATATTTTTCCAACTTCCGATGGCGTTTTTTGAGCATGGAGTACGAGATCCTCAATGAAATCTGGAACGGAATCTAGGTTTCTAACAGAAAATTTAATCCACTCAAGTATTTCAGGATCTATATAATCAATCAAGGACACCCACGAAAGAAGATCAGAGGCTACGACCTGATAATCCTTATTTCCTTCATTACTCAATAAAATATTATACAGTAAATTCCAAAGAGGCTTGATTTTGCTACTTACTTTCTCAGTTATTTTATTGTTTTGAGTTTCGAAATATCGGATAATCTCTGAAATCCTTTGTGGGTCCGGTTCTTCAAGCAATTGAAAAATTAAACTCTCTTTATCATTTAATTTCTCCCATCCCTCAATATACCCTATGCATATGTGTTGCACGAGTCTTTCATTAATATGGTTATCTCCAAATTTGGTCTGAATGGCTTTCTTATAATGCTCTTTTTCTCTAAGAAGGAAATATATTCGTTTATCAATATTGGAACAATAAAAGAGGTAACCTGTAAAAGCTGCTTCCCAATGCTTGTCTTGACCGATCAAAAATATTTTATCTATATTCTCTTTTGCCCAAGATTCATCTAAATAAAAAAGGTGTGAAATGTACTTCCCCAATATATAAGAAAACCCAACTGATGGTTCAAAATCCCTATCTAGCCTAGTATTGAACTCAGACTTGATCGATTCTTTCCATTTTCTTTCTTCACCTTCAATACTCAAGTGTGAGAGACGCATGGAATAGTCAATCAATGCAGAGAATATTTTCCCCTTTGAAGAATTAAGCACTGAGGTTGTGAGGTCTCCCATATTATGAAAATCTGAGTTTGCTTTTTGAGCTAGAGTTAGCAGAATACCTTCAGCAAGAGAGAAAGTATCATATTCAAAAGTATGATCTTTTAGAAGTCCTTCATCAATAAGATCTGGAATTTGAGAAACAATCCTATTTGTGTAGTCGGATTCATCTTCAGCTTGTTTTATGTTCCAAAAGTCGGTTAATTCAAGTAATTGGGAAATAAAGTTCAATACATTATTCCAAGAAAAGTTTCTTTTATTTCTGCAAGCTTCAGTCAAACCCCATAAAATATAATGTTGATAGATTTCAGGAACACTTAAATATGGACTAAGATTTTCAGAAAATGTTTCAGGTTTATCGGAAACGCATTTTTGCAAAGTGTCAGCGAGCCCTTCTTTAGAGGGCTTTCTTACTCCGGTTTTGTCTCTAAATTCAATCAAATATTCTGCAATTTCACTATTTGATTTAGCCAAAAGTTCAGATTCGCTTATTGGGCTTACACTTCCCTCAAATATTTCAATATGCATAATGTCGCCTGGATAGCTAATTTTTTCTGGATTTATTTTATCATATTTAAGATTTAACGAGGTTATGTAAGGATCATTCGCTTCTAAGATAGAGGAAAGCCAACATTTCTTTTTATAAGCCAAATACTCATCACGAGAAGATAATTGCAGATCATCAGCATGGTAATCTGCAGATTCAATCCAATTGACAGCCATATTCAGTTCGCGTCTTGAAAAACGAAGACAATTTTTGCTTAATAATTCATATACTTCATGTTTAAGAGAATAATCATCAGTAGGATTGAACTTTAATGCCCAAAAGATTTCGTGTAAGGAATTATAATGGTGACTTATAGTATGAATTGCAATTCTTCGGAATATTGGATGAGACTTAGATAATAAGTCTAAAATTGTTGGTTTTAATACTTCTGGATCGGTAGCCTCAAAAATATCTCTAACAAAGGAAACACATTGATATGCGTATTTTTTGTCATTTAGATTCTGATCACTGTTTTCAATAGTAGTAATTAAAGCTGTTCGAAATTGCGTATCGTCTTCAGAGATAATATCTTCAATTTTATGAAGAATAATCTTGGCTGCGTCTATCCCGCATAAATCGATAATTTCAGTCTTATACTCAAAAATTGCCTTACGAAGCCAATAATTTTCAACCAGAGATGAGTACTTATAAAAGTCATCAGATTTCTCATAATTGAAAATCACATCAAGTAACTTTAGCAACAGATCTTTCTTTTGATTGGAAATTAAAAAAGGAAAGGCGGATTTATAGATTTGAATTGTAATAAATACTTTGTTAATTTTTGTATTTAAAGCATGTTTAAGGAATACGATATGCTTTTCTTCTACTATTTCGACAGGCAATTTGAAAATAATATCAATGAGTATCGAGTCAGTATGATAGTTTTCAATTCTTGCACCATTTTCACGGTATCCAATTATTGAATCAATTATTTGTGAAATGTCTTTTGTTATTTCACTATCAGGACTAGCGGCATTCTTAGTAGCAAGGTTTCTCAAATAACCAAGAACATTCCAATATTTCACTTCAAAATAAAATTTTTCATTACTTGAAACTTGTTTTGGAGACGGATTTTTCTTCGGGTCAAGGTATTCTTTTTCATGTAAAAGTTTCAACCAAGGAAAAGGATTATCACATGAAGCAAGAGCTTCGAAAAAATAGTTCCTTTGTGGTTCATCGTTCAATATGATTTGGAATATCCTATTTGCCGATACATTATCAAAGCTAGCAATACATTTGTCAATCTCTCTGAAGGATTCAGATAAATAAGTTGATATTTGATTTACTTCGCTATTCCATTGCTTGATTACTTCATATAGCTGATTATATCCTCTCTCATCTTTTTTGTAAGGTACGACGGTTATTCCTAGAGAACGATAATAAGAACGGTCAAATTCTACAATACGGTTTTCACCGCTATAATACGGCAGAAGGATAAAGTGTCTCATTTCTGTACCTTGACTATGATCTAACTTCGTGATCAAATAATCCAGTACTTCAAATTCTTCCAAACCATATCCTAAAAATAGTATAACATAAGTGGAAAATAATTTTTGCATAAAATGCTGGAAATAAGGATTATTATATTTTTGCAAGTAATCTGAGACTGTAAAAACTAATGAGTCAGGATTTAAAAGAGAACCATGTATTTGGTAAAGCTTAGATTTATCAATATCATCCTTAGTAGAATTTAGTCTGAAGTCCTCTTCTTTATACATTATGTTCGATCTTTCAAATTTGCTATGAAAACAATCGTCAACGTTAGTTGTAACAAAAAGTCCTCTTAAACCATACAACTCATTATAAATATTTCGTAATTTTATAAGATCTTTATTTGGTTTGAGGGAGTCTTTAATAATTTGGATAAAATCTTTCTCAAGTCCCTTTTTGGCCAATATGTGTTTGCAAATTGTAATTGATTTCTTTGGATCATAAGTAGATAGAGTTTCTTTTTCCTTAAAATTTATACATGAATTTGAAAAACAGGATTCAATAAGATTATTAGCCAGCGTTTTCCAATCATCACAACCAATTATTCTTGAAACTCCCGCACCAATGAAAACTGCCAAAGTACCGCTATTAACTGCATCAACTATCTGTGGGGGAAGTGGGGGACGTTCTGAAATAGGAACGATTTCATCAAGAGGCATTATTGATACTTCCTTATTTTGAGAGAGAATTTCAGTAAATAAAAATAGATTCAAAAGTTCAATCTAAAATACTTTTTGAATCATATAAAGCATAGAAGAGTTAGTATTCTTAAAAAGTAATCTTTTTTAATAAACCGAAAAAGCCTACAATACGGAATCCACAGAAAAGAGGAAGAAAAAAACCTTTTCAGGGTTTTATGTTCCCGCTTCTACCTCAACCTGTGCATTATTAAGCTTTCTCATTTCCCTTATGCGCCTGGCGAGAATTTCTCCCAGATAAAGCACAAGCGCAATAAGAAGAACATAAATTTTCAGACTTACCTGCTCATCAGATTGTTTCACTGAGTTTTGCCTGGCTTCTTTCAGGAGAAAAGCTCTTGCATCATTCTCAGTATAAACTTTCCCTCCGGTTGCAAGAATCAGAGGCTCTATATCTTTATTGATCCCTACATCCCGGTATTCAAGCTGGTAATTTACTGCAAGAGGGTAACCAGAAATATCGTGAATTCCTACACTGTCTGGATTCACAGTTGTCTCATAAGTGTTTCTTCCAGTTAGAGCAAGGTCCAGAGCGTTCCCATCCAGTTTTAGTTGCGGAATTCCCTCATCGTACATTGTAAGTGTTAAGTTGGAAGAAGTACCAAGCCATGTATCCGGGCTATCTAGAACAACTCCTTCTTTAGCTCTAGGATTCCCTATTGCCCAGTTGATTGTGCCCGAAATCAGTTTGGCACTCGACTCATTGGTACCCGATCCATTATATACATTAGTCGCCCAGCGAGAGCCCTCTCCTTCTCCGTTATCCGTGGTAAAAGCTGCAACTCTCCCTAATCCGAAGCGCCAAGTAGTAAGTACAGGTTTTCCATTTGAGGCAGTTATAACTAATCGTTCAGCCCCGGATTTTGGGGTCACATCGTTATATCCTGTGATATTGGTGGAAGTAAGGTTTACACTTTTCGTGATGAAATTATCTGGAGAATAAGCATAGAGAGAATAGCCAGCGGATACATTCTCCGTGTTGTCTTTTTCTTTATCGTTCTCTTTTTGAGACTTATCAGTTGGCTCAAAGCCTATATTTGCTCTTTCTCCCATATTTATACGCATGTAATTGTTTTCAAGTCCCAGGCTCTGCATTAAGGTTTCAGCATAATATTTTCTAGTCGTTTTATCAATCTGGGAAGATGTCGCGGGTGAAAGAACATGGACAAAATAAAGATTTACTCCCGTCTTTTTTAATTCTTTTGCAACTTCGAGACTTGGAGTATAGGATTCTTCAATTCCTCCATCAGAGATAATAATCGCATCACGTTCACCTGTTTCTCCTGCAAGCATCGTCTTTGCGAATGTAAGACCGCCATCAAGAGAAGTCTTGGTCTGCTCGTCAGGGATTAGTTCTTTAATTCTATTTTCCAGCATGGCCCTGTTCTGGGAAAGTCCTAGATACACAAGTCCTCCTGAAACATCATATCCCTTACTTCCAAATGCTATAACGCCTGCGTTTGCATCTCTTACATTTTTGTTCTCAAGAATGGATACAGCATTTCCAAGAATATCATCGAGGGTTTTTTTGTCTCCCTGTTGTGTACTTGGCGAGATATCAAGAATCAGGACAACGTCCCTTCCTCCTTTATAATCCGAAGGCTTTGAAATTACAGGCAGGATTTTTTCAAAAGAAGAATTAAGATAATTACCATAATTATACGATCTTTCTCCTCCTACGACTACCAGCCCGCCTCCATTATTAACATACTTATTAATTTCCTTTACTTGGGTCTCCGAAAGATTATTAACTAACTGGTTATCAAGCACCAGAGATTTGCTGCTATTCAGAGCATTTGCTCCAGGATAAGTGCTGAAAATCGAAGTGTTGTATAGGCTATTAAGGGTCTGAGCAAGTGGAGAGTTTGGCTCACTGGTAACAAGGGTGAGTTTCGGTTTGGGAATTACATAAAGAGACTTTTGATAAACGTTATTTATGCTATTCAGATCCTGTCCGGAAGGCGTCATCTTCACACTGATATTGTGGGCCCCAAGAGTGCTAAAAGTCTCCGGAATTGGAATGGTGTAATTCCTGGTATTTTGAGAATAAGGCCCGCTCTGAGAAAGCTTACCATCTACATACACCTCAAGGGAATAGCTGACATTTTGCTCCGAAGCCTGACGGACAACTATATCAAAATCGTTCTGGTTATCCACGACTACATTCTTATCCCCAAGAACTTCAACACTGAGATCATTTTTCTGGAGTTCGGGTTCGACAAGGTAAACTGAAGTATTGGTTTCTTTTGCAAACCCAAGGGCATCAACAAGACTCTTCCCGGAGTTGTTGTTTCCATCAGTAATAAGAACGATCTGATTACCAGTGCCAGAATACTGAGTTACAGCATCTCCAAGATTTGTTTTATCGCCTGTAAGCTGCACTAAAGTGGCGGGGGTATTAGCTGCAAGGGCTTTATACAGATCAGTACCGGTCTCATTAGGAAAAAGACCCATACTTGCGGTCTGATCCTGAATTACTACAAGTGAAGGATTGTCTTCATTAACAGTTTTTGTAACCGTCATAAATGGAGCAGCCAGAGCAAGTATAAGAAGGAAAGCTACAAGCATTCTCCATTCCACAATTTTCGTTTTTGTCTTCCGCAGAAGATAGAACCCGACAATAATTACAGGAATAATGAGTAAAAGCGTTTCCGGGTTTGCAAGAGATATGTTCATAGTTCACCCCGCCGGCGCACGATCAGGATTTCAGCTAGTATGAGCAGGAACATAATTCCTATCAGGTAATCGGTAATATCATTTTTGGCAGTATAAGTATCAGCCCTCACGAGTTTGGGCTTATCTTCTGCAACAGCCCGCTGAATAACATCAGATGCATCAACTGTTGTGTTTGATTCTTTGTCATTATAAAGATTAACTGCAATCTTCTTCCCTGAAATCTCGTAAATTCCAGCTTCATCAAAGAGAATATGGTTTGAAGTGAAAGTTTTCGTGGGGGTCTTTATTTCTTCAGTTTTCGAAAGAGAGGTCAAAGTACCTGTATTAAGGTTATATTCAGAAATATCGCCTGTGCCTCCGAGCCATTCAACAAGTTTTATCCAGAACACAGGATATTCAGGTAAGTTATGGAAATTGTTCCAGGCATTATCTCCTAGTTCATCATCCAGTCCCAGATAGAAAACGGTCCCCTTACCTACCTGCCAGTAACTCAATATAGGAACTCCGTTTTCGAGAGTTGATAGAGTTGTCGAGCCGGTTCTTGCAGTTGCGTTCAGATACGTGTGGACTGATATCACTGATTCCTCATCGTTTCTAATATCTTCCGTAATACTACTCTGCTGAACTTCCTTCACCCCAAGATCGGTTCCATTTGTTTCATTCTCAACTCCGGTGGGCTTTACAGGCAGAAGCTTGATTAGGCCAACCTCAGTTTTCTCAGGAGCTAAGGCACCACTTGCGATGAATACTGCATTGCCTCCGTTTCTTACGTAATTTTCAATTCTGGTTACGGAATCGTTAGCAATAGGAGTCTCTTTCTCGGCAAGTACCACAAGCGTATAACCATCAAGAGAAGAAGGCACTGATTTTGAAACAGTAAGATTACTGTTCGGAAGCAGGGAAAGTGCAGTTTTAGAAGGCAGTTTTCCATTATCAGTGACATAGAGTATACGCTGTTCTGAAGTATCTGGAATGGAAATGTAAGCTTTATTGTCAACAGATAAACTATCTTTTACATTAAGCTGAACTGTTGTAACCCCTGGTCCAAGATTTCCAAGCGTAAACTGCTTTGTCCCACCTGCAGGGACATCAAGGGAAAACGACGTTGAGTTACCTGAAGTTCCACTTCCTGTATCGATTTCAACTTTTTCGTTTTGATTCTTGTAGTTCTTAATTACACCTGTGTAACCATATTTTCCATTAGTGGCTTCGATCCAGCCATTAATGATTCCAATATTATCCGCAGGCTTTCCAACTTTTACGAAATTAACTGAAAGCCCGTAAGACTCAGCCAGGTTTTTGGAACTAACAGGATCGTCTCCTTTCGAATTAGCGAAATCCGAAATAACGATGATTCTTCCTCCACCTTCCTGGGATAGAAGACGCATACCTGTGGTTATGGCTGCAGACAGGTCGGCAGTGCCAGCTCCTGGCTTAATCTTACTGAGAATATCCTTTGCATTGGAAGCGTCTCCTCCTTCAAGAGCAAGAAGAGGCGTATCTGAAGCCAGAATTATGCTGTTTTTCTTGCTCACATACCCGTCAGCAATCTTAACAGCATCGTCAAAGCGGGAATCAACCTGCATACTTGCTGAGGTATCAAGAACCAGTACTGTATGTTCTCCGCTCAACGGTTCCTGTGAAGTATAGTAATAGCCTGCTGCCGCAATGGAAAGAAGAATTAGCATTAGGAGCTGAATCAGGAAAAGTGGGTCCTGCACAATTTTAGTAAGCGAAGCATATACCCGTTTTCGTTCCCTCTCAAGTTTAAGAACAAACATGAGTGAAGGAATCGAAAGTACTTTTGGCTTCGGGCGGAGCATGTAAATAATAATAAGCGGAATGACACTCAGGAGAGCGACAAGAGCAAGAGGGTTTTCAAAAGGCATTTTTAGCGTCTCCTTCTCCTGATTGTACGGTAGAAAGCGTCAAAAATCGGAGTGTCGGTTGTAAAAGTATAGAATTCAGCCCCTGTCTTCATACAGGCTTTTTTAATCCTGGCGCTGTGATCATCGAGCTTTTTAAGATAGCGTTCTTTGAACTTCTCACTAACATAAGTCCTGATTTCTTCTCCGGTCTCAAGGTCTACAAGCTTGCTGTTCCCCTGGAGAGGGATTACTTTTTCCGTAGGATCGAGCACCTGGATTAAGATCAAATCATGGTCAGATAGCCTTGAAACTGCAGTTTCTATTGCTTCGGGTTCCTGAAGAAAATCCGAAATAAGGATTACAAGAGATCTGGACTTAATTTCCCGGCTGTATTTTGTGACAACTTCCCCAATAGAAGTTCCTCCGGATAGTTCAAGCTCTGTCAGCCTGTCGATCGCCCGTAAAAGGTTTTTCCGCCCACGACTGGGTTTGGTTATATCGATTTCTTGCGCAAAGGTTGAGATTGCAAATCTATCGTTATATTTCGTCACCATGTAGGCATAGCCTGCAGCAAGCATAGCAGCATATTCAAACTTTGAAGTCCCTTTTTCAGGGTAATCCATACTTTTACTGGCATCCAGAAGTATATGGGTCGTAAGAGTTTTTTCTTCCTCAAACTGCCGCACATAAAGTTTTTCAGTCCTCGCATAGGCTTTCCAGTCGATATCTTTCAGGCTATCATTAAAGTCGTACTCCCTGAACCCAATGGTATCGATGCCTCGTCCATTTCGGGTGGATGGACGGTTTCCAGCGTAAACTGTGGATACCCGTTTCCTGACAGAGAACGTAAAGCGGTCAAGCTGCCTGAAAAAATCTGTTTCGATGTTTTGTCTTGTGCGAGTCATTCTGGATCGTCAATAAAAATTCGGTTAGCTTGGAACCGGGAAAACCCTTCAGGTTATCAAACTTATTTACATTTCTTTCTCTAGATTGGCAATGGAAGGATTAGGTCTTACTTTACTTTCTTGATAATATCCTCAATAGCTTGGTCAGGAGTCATCCCGCTTCTTTCAGCTTCAAAGGTCAGGATAAGCCTGTGACGGAGAACGGGATACGCCATGTAATCAATATCCTCCTTGCTCACGAAATTCCTGCCCTCTATAAGGGCCTTGGCTTTTGCGGCAAGGATAAGACCGATGGACGCCCTTGGAGAAGCCCCGTACTCGATATGTTCTTTGTCTTTTCTTGTCATGCCTACAATAGAAAGGGCGCGCTGCTTTAGTTCCTCAGAGATTGGAACCTGCCTTGTGAGCTTCTGCAAATCGAGAAGTGTGGGTTTATCAATACCCTTGGAAATTTTTGGTGTTTCGGATTTCGTATATCGATTTACGATTTCTAATTCTTCTTCATAGGAAGGGTAATCTACAAGGACCTTTAAGAGAAAACGATCGAGCTGGGCTTCAGGCAGGGGATATGTACCTTCCATTTCTATGGGGTTTTGGGTAGCAAGAATGAAAAATGGCCGGTCCAGCAGAAATGTATCATTTCCAACGGTTACCTGTTGTTCCTGCATAGCTTCCAACAGGGCTGATTGGGTCTTTGGGGATGCTCTGTTAATCTCATCCGCAAGTATAACATTTGCGAAAACTGGTCCTGGCTGGAATCTAAATTCTTTTTTGTTTTCCTTCTCTTCAATAATGTTTGTCCCTGTAATATCAGAAGGCATAAGGTCAGGAGTACACTGAATCCTGCTGAATTTAAGGTTCATCGCCTTTGACACTGTGGAAATCATAAGTGTTTTTCCAAGCCCTGGATTGCTTTCAACAAGAGCATGCCCTTCACAGAGTATTGCAATAACTATTTGCTCCACTACCTTATTTTGGCCTACCACAACATTACCAATCTCTTCAAAAAAAGTTTTGAAAATCCGGCTTGCATTTTGATAGGTTGTGGCAGCCTTCCCGGAGTCGGTATTAGTCTCATTCATATTTGCTTCACCCATTAAGTTTCTGTTTTTGCAGGATTTTAAACCCGTTTTCTCTGGATGTTACCTGTTCCTGCAAATGTGGGTCCCCAGAATATTGCTCGTTATTCAAAAACGGCTTTTAGATAACCTTCGATTAAACTGAGCACGTGTAAGCCCAAATTTCTATAAATTTTCTAAATTATTCTTCTGCAAGTCCTTCAAAATAACTTTGGATAACGTTCTTGTATCCTTCTGGTAAATTTTCATAATAAGACTGGGAAGCGGCTATTTCAGGATTTGCAAGGTCAGACTGAGTAAACGATTTATTCGTCTGTTTCCCGGCTTCCTGACTTGTAAAACCCTGCCCTGAGCCTGGAGGAATCTTCAGATCAACTTGTTTACCTTCCACTACAACAACGGCAGGCTTCCCAAAGAGGTTTTCCTGACTGCTATTATTTGAGGTTCCCCCATTTTGTTCCACAGGGTAAAGGTTAGTGTTCGAATTAGAAACAAAGGGAACCTTTTCAATCACTCCGTTAAGGTCAGTGGGACTGAGAGTCGTCTGATATCCGGTTCCAGCAATATATGCGAGAACTGAAACCGCAAATACTATTACAAACAGATCCTTCGCAAGTTTTTTCCTGTTAAGAAAGGACGAAGACTGCACGGGTTTGGAATCGGTTATAACCCCACCGATAAGATCCTGGACAATAATGTTGTCAGTGTTACGGTTATCATAGGCAGTTCTCAATCTCTCCTTAAGCACAGGGTATGTCTCTTCTATAAAGAAAATCGCATCTTTCTTTTCAGCCCTATAATGCCTGACAGCTGTGAAGATAAGGGAGAGGATAAAAGCCAGAAAAATAAGCCCTAGAGTTTCAAAAGTAACCCCTAAGCCTAGAATACTATATCTTGCACCGGTATAAGGTTCGAAGGTGCTAAACATTAAAAATAAATCTCGCATATTGAAAAGCATGAAAAGGAGATAAACGACAAGAAAAGCTGTAAGAAGGTCTGCAAAGGCATAGAGAGCTCTATATTTTTTCAGGGCCGACTCGTGTTTGTTTACTATTTCTTCAATACTCAGAGCCATCTCGCTCCCTTTTGCAGCCTAAAAAAACGGCTGTGATCATAATATTCATAAGCAAGAGTTGTGCACGAAACATGCAAATATACTATAAGAAGATATTCTCGAAAGATAATATAGTAAGATAGTATATAAAAGTACATGTTCCGCAATGTGTATTTTTCAGATTCAGACACAAATCCGATTTTTACTGGACTTTATCATTAGATTCGCACATTTGAATACGCACAGATTTTGCCATTGCTTTTTCTGTCAACGTTTGTAGGATTCGATCTCTTTTAAGGCTTTTAAATCGAGGTAGTTACAGTTTTTAAAAAGCCGGATAAGAACCAAGTACCTTTAGAGTATCAGTTTTACTCTCTATTTCTTTTAAGGCATCTTTTATAATTGCATCGCTTGTGTGACCTTCAAAATCAATGTAGAAGTAATAATCTCCAAGTTCCTTTTTTGAAGGTCTGGACTCAATCTTGGTAAGATTAATTTTATTTTTTGCAAAAGCCCCGAGAATTTCGTATAATGCTCCTGGCCGGTCTTTTTCCATATATACTATAATAGAGGTCTTGAATGCTAAATGGCTAGAATTCTCAGACACGATTTCTTTTTCAGACCGAGATTCGTGCCCTGATTCCTGCTCAGGACTTGATTGTGATTTTTCCTTATATAATATATCTTCTGCGGTGAACGGAACTTGTTCAGCCGAACTTTTTTCTGCGACTCTTAAAACAATGAAACGGGTGTAATTTTCTTTCCGATCCTGGATATTTGAGAGAAGGACTTTTAGCCTATAACATTCGGCAGCCTCAGGGGAGGCTATTGCTGCCATCTCTTCAAACTCTCCTGCAAGTCTTGCTGCATGGGAAGTGCTGCCCGTGCTCCTCAGTTCAGCCTCAGGGAAATTCTTTTTTAGAAAATGCCTGCACTGGGCAAGTCCCTGCGGATGCGAGAGTATAACTTTGATCTTTTCAGGCCCGCCTTTCGAGAGCAGGCAGTGCTCTATTTTAACAACTACTTCTCCGACTATCTCAGCCCCATTCTCAAGAAGCAAATCGAGAGTAACGCCTACCGAGCCTTCAATAGAGTTTTCTATCGGGATTATCGATAGATCTGATTTTTTCTGCACTACCGCCAGAAATGCGTCCTCGATATCCGCAAAATACTGAATTTCTGCATTATTTATCTGATGTTTCGTAATCCATAATTTTGCAGCCTTTTCCGAGTACGAGCCTTCGGGGCCCATTACACCTATAATCATCTGAAGGTTAATTGGAGGGATGGTAATAATAGTTTTTGCGCCCGAGTCACCGCCCGAGTCCCGTCTCGGGAGGACGGCCCGAATTGCGCTTCGGGAGCACGCCTCCCTTTTCGCTTCGCTCAAGAGAGCTGAATTATATGAAGATACTGAATTGAGCCAAAAGGGCTGCTTCATGATTTTGAGCATAGCTTTTTTATGTTTATTTTGTGCAGTTCTAAATCCTGGATTGAATTTTTTTCGGGCTTCCGGGGCTGTAGATATATAATTTGGTATTTTATTGCTTTTTCTGCGTTAATAACTGCGTTCTACGGTGTAGGAAACTTTTTTTGAGCCATTAGCAGGCACATTTATTTCCCATTCCGCGATAAAGGCATCTTTTTTCTTATATAGGTCGGAGCTGGCGGTAATTTCCCAGTCACCGTAGAAATGTTCTACGACTTTTACTTTCTGGGCTTCAGATTTATGGTTTTTAATTTCGGTTTCGTAACTTTCTCTCCAGGTATTCGAGCTTAATTTATTGTAATTGGTCTGGGTTCTCGTACCTGTTACATCAAAAGCATTTCCTACAACAACATTTATTTCTTCATCTTTTGGGGTGTGATCTATCTTGTCTTCCCCAAGGAACTGGAGCTGACCCTGGGAATCGGTCTTGTAAACTCTCAGAGTCCCTGCAGGAAGAGGCATTCCAAGGCCTTTTTCTTTGGAATTGTTGAATCTCAGGGTGACCTGCACATCACTGCTTTTTGAAACATCGAAAACAAGTTCCTTTTCTACAGGTACGGAATCGGCAGAGAGCAGAGATAACTGTTTTATCTGGTTATTCTTCAGAGTAGCCGGTCTTTCAAGAGTATAGAGATGATACTCAAAAAGTGATTCCTCGGCAAAGCTGTTCTTTGCTCCTGAATATGCTTTTTCTGTTGCTGTCACAGTTTCATCTGCAGATCCAGCTGTTGACGGCGTAACTACACGGTGAACTTCCCCTGCAACTAGCTTCAGTCTGGCATCTTTATAGGTTGTTCCTGCATCATTATCGACACTGACCCAACCCTGGATATCGGCTTTCTTGTCATCTGCACTTGCTTTTATGATATAGTCGGCCTTCCAGCTCATACCTCCCGTAAGATATGAGGTAAGGACATCACGCTTACCTGCTGCAGGAGAGTAGACCTGCCAGACTAGAGTAGGTTTTGTAAGCAGGTCTGCTGAGTTCGGAAATTCGAATTTAGATACTTCGGAAATATTTACCACTTTGCCATCACTCAACCTGAGCACTACCCCGTTGCTGTAACTCAATAGAGTTCCTGTATATGTGCCTCCTTCTTTTTCAGTTACAGTAATCTCCTTGTCCAAGAATTTCTCCAGAAGTTTCGAGCCACTTACAAGATCATATTCGTAATTTTGCTCCAGCACGGCAGTATCCTTATTCTTTGTGTCTTCAAACATTACTGATGTTGGGTCAATAAGAGCAGCAACATCGGTATAATCTATCCTGTTGATTCCAGAATTAAGCTCAAGTTCTCTCCTTTCCTTTACAAGGGCAAGATTATTGTTATAAACGGTAACCTCAGTGCCTGAACCTGTTGCCACAGCGCCTGCTGTAAGGATCTTCAGGGGATCTGAAAGTTGTACTCTGCTAATAACGCTTGAACTGGATTCAATCCCATTAATTGCAGTTTTAGACTTATCTACCTGAATCGTTTTTTCCATAAAATTAGGTTGCAAGGTGAAATCAGGATATACAAAAGCTGCATATGCAGTTAAAATCAAGCTTGATACCAGAATAAACCAGATTTTACTTTTTGTTATTTTCATAAAAGTAAGTTAGGTAACTGTATTATTTATATTTGCTTTAAATTTTAGGCCTAATTGAATTTATATATACTGTCCTCTGTACAGTTTTTTTATACGGTTTTAATATGAGTTCCTATTATGGGCTCTATTTGATCTGTTTTTTGAAGGATACAACATAGAGATAAGAATTCTATTTTTTTAAATCACAACAACAAAGTAGAAAAACAGTTATAATAATATACACCAATACACAATTAATAATTTTTATCAGTTGTAGAGACAACTCGGGTGAACGGAAAAAATATGAAAAATAATTAGGATCATTTTTATGAATCTCATTAAGATCTTCAGGACTAAAAGCCAGATTAAATTCTCAAGCTTTATTTCAGGTTTTATTCTTATTTTTCTGCTTTCTTGGACAGCTTTTCCTGCGTCAGCTGCAGGAATAGAAGCAAGTAGGGAAATTTCTTCTGGAGTGGTTTATCCTGGTGACAGTTTTGCGGTAACCATACATATAAAGGTAGACCAGAAAGTTGAAGCCCTGACGCTTGATGAAGATCTCCCTGATGGATGGCAAGTAAGCCAGTGGGAGAATAATGGGACTACCTTCCAGAATATAAGCACATTCAAAGCGTCTACTCAAGAATGGATATGGACTGAAAATATTTCAGCTGGAGAAGAAAAGACCGTTGTGTATAATGTAAGTGTGCCTAAGAATTCCAAGCCTGGAAACTTTACAATCTTAGGAAGAGTCTCCGCTTATTCTATTTCTACTGCCACTGTGGAAGGAGTTTCAGAAGTAACAGTTCTCGATCTGCCACCAGAAGCCAATTTTTCTGCAAATACTCTCGTGGGTCCTGCACCTCTAACCGTTCAGTTTACAGATTTATCCACCTTCAATCCTGATTCCTGGGAATGGGATTTTGATGGAAATGGAAACATTGACTCAAACGAAAGGAATCCGGTTTATACATACGAAAATCCAGGTAAGTATACTATCGTATTAAAGGTAACTAACAGTACCTCTGGAAATTATACCTGGACAAAAACAGAATATATAACTGTGAACCAAACGTCTGCCGTTTCAAAAGAAAGTGAAGAAAGTGGAGAAAGTAGTGGGAGTTCAAGAAGTAGCGGAAGCGGAGGAGGAAGTGGTAGTAGTGGGGGAGGTGCAGGTGCAGGTTCTCCTGAATCAACCAATAATATTGAACTAAAGGAAATTTCGAATGAGCAAGTTTTCAAAGGCACTCACACATGCTTCACTTTTAAAGATGAAGCAAATGAAATCATCACAATGGAGTTAGATCCGAAAAAGAGTTTTGGAAAAACAACCGCTATTGTGGAGATACTGAAAAACACATCTTCAATTGTTAAGCAACCGGTTCCAGGAATCGTATATAAGAATGTAAATATCTGGGTAGGAAATAGTGGTTTTTCAAGTCCTGAAAATTTTGAAAACGCTAGAATAAATTTCAGAGTAAGCCGAGCTTGGGTCGCGGGGCAGGGAGTAAACGAGAAAACTGTGACTTTGTACAGGTACAATCAGAATTCATGGAATCAATTACCCACAAATCTCAGTGGACAAGATAAAGTTTATTTTTACTTTACCGCAGAAACTCCAGCTTTCTCTCCCTTTGCAATTTCAGGCACTGAAAGGAGGATTCAGTCAGCTGAAATTTTTCCAGCCAAAACAGGAGAAAATCAGACTTTAAACAAGGAAAAAACATCTAATGAAGAAAAACAAGGAATTCTTGCTTCAGATGTCGAAAAAGACGGGAGAAAAAGCTCTCCAGGACTTGAAGGATCCTTCACAGTGGCTGAATTACTAGCATTATATGGAGTATTGAAGAAAAAAAGATAACTCAATAAGAAGAGAGATAAATGGGGTAAAAACGAGCTTATCGGAACTTTTTGGAAAAAGCCTTCCTCTATAAGTGATATTTGCCCTCAATATTCTATCTTATCTCAAAGTAAACGAATCAGAATCTTGATATCCTTTTAATTTCTGTTTCTTTGTCTCAGATATACCTACACTGTTCAAGCCAGGTAAGAGACCTTATCCACTCCCCTTTTGGCTCTCTTGAAGTGCCCACCACAAGCCGTTTGATATTTCCGACTTCTTCGACGATGCCACGGGCTTCTATAAGCTCTCCGGGAAGAGCCTGACCTGCATAGGTATGGGTATATGAGAGTACGTGGTCGATTTCATCGTGATCGACTTTGTAATAAGCAGGGCTGTCAAAAGCAAAATCGGCATTTGTGACTTTGGCTTCAATTTTCATTTTTACTGTATCCTTTCCCCGCAGAAGGGGCTCTTTTATCTGATCCCATTCCCTTACGAAAAGCAGGTCAAAATAAGTGCCTTCTACCATTCCCCTATTGCCTTTTCTGGATTCATGCAGCATGAACTCATCAAATGGGATCTCCGGAATTCTCTTCCTGTAAATTCTCTGCCACATCTCCTCATCGATTTCTTCAATGGGTCCTTCCTGCTGTTTTGCAGCAGTTATTGCATCTCTTGCCTTGAACCATACAGGGCCGTATACAACAAAGTCAATATCCGAACTCTCATTCTGGAGTCCTGCGAGCATTGAGCCCGTAACTCCCATACTTGTCCTGGGAATACCTGCCAAGTCAAGGGCCTTTACGATTTCTCTTACACGACTGTCAGAATTTACAAGCTTGGGAATCACATCCGAGGGACGAAGCACCTGTTTGACCTCGGACTCAGGTACTACATGAACATCCTGCACCCATTCAGGCCTATGCTTTCTCATGAACTCGAAAGCCGGGCCAAAATCGTATTTTTTATATTTAACTCCATTTAACACTCTTTCTCCGTTTTCATCGGGCACGTAGCGAAGCGTTGCTCGGATTCCATCACTACGGAAATAATCGGAAACCGCAAAAAGCCAGTTATCTTTCGTGACAAGAAAATCTCTCAGACGTGTTTTGAGCATTTATACCATCATCCTAAACTTATGACAGTGCTTCAGAATACTAGGATTTAAAGAGCCTTAACGGCCAGGCTTTATAATAACTGATAATGAGTAACATGAGATGTATTGTAGTATTCCTGTATATAACTGTCAGGTATTTTGGCTTGTAAAAATTTTCTAAAATCTACTTTTATCCAAAAAAGTATAGAAAATATTAAAAACGTCTCGGCTTTTCTCTCTAAGAAACTCTAAGAAGATCCATACAACTGATGTTTTTAAAAAATGTAACTTAGAACCTATCCTGAACACGACCATTATGAAGAGTCATAAGATTCGTAATGTGAAAACTTGAAATTCATGTAAGTACCAGAAAATTAAAAGCTAAATTTCAAAAGAAAAAAATAGAATTGCTTTATGAAAATAAAGCGTATTTCTATATTTTATATTTTATTCTGTAGTCACACCGTCAAATTCTTCAGGATTCGCTTCAGCTTCTGCTTTTGTGGCTCTCACAATGCCATCCTTATGTTGAGGCGGCGAATAGATAGTAAATAACTTCAGTGGTTTGTTTTTCATAGTGTTGATTACATTGTGA
>Ga0207800_1000140_pt1 | contig 25388 bp, 24 predicted proteins | sample LuqExpMetageno11_FD_187769 | JGI IMG/M metagenome (GOLD analysis project Ga0207800, IMG submission 187769) | Tropical forest soil microbial communities from Luquillo Experimental Forest, Puerto Rico - Sample 11 (SPAdes) | ecosystem: Environmental > Terrestrial > Soil > Tropical forest ... | reverse complement strand
AATTTAATAATTAGTTCCATTAATATTATCTCAATGATTATCTCAAATAACCTAATTCAGAGACACTATTTCATAATTAACTTTGATAATTTAATACTATATTGTATTCCAAGTAATCTAATTAGAGCAGTAAATACTCAGAGCAATAATAATAACAACTTATTTCAATAATTTAATTATAATAATTTAAATATAATGATTTTAATCTCGTAGCTCAAATTAATTTCATAGCTCAAATCTGCAAAGTCAAATCTTATAATTCAGGTCCTAGTTTTAAATTAGATTAGATCCTGAATACAATTACATACCGGAAATGTCAACTGCCATTCAGGAGAGTATACAGGTTGAATAAGCCAAATCCGAAGTCAAAATCCAGAAAAGAACCTGCAAAAACTAAAGAGGCTGCCGTAGAGGGTTCCGTAGCGAACGTTGATCCAGAAAAGAAGAATCTGATTAAGGAAAGGACACCTGAGGAAAAGCGGAAGGAGCATAGGGATGGAATTGTAAAAACAATAGTATCTGCAGCACTTGGCATAATTGCAGGAGTTTTATGTTTCAGTCTTTATGGAGCCGGGCAGGATCAGAAGTGGTATGCAATACTTATGATTGTTATTGGATTCACATATTTCATACAGAAGTTTATCTATCCTCAATTCAAAATCGATGTAAAGGAGTTCAAATTCAAGGACTGGTTTTATGTAGAGTTTATAGTCATTGATTTCTTCCTTGTTGTCTGGACTCTCCTTCTGAATTAAAACTTTCTTTAAATTGTCTTTCCTGAACTTCAAAAAGGCTTTGATAAATTATAAGACCTTTTATACAGGCTTTTTTATTACAGCCTTTTACAGTTTGATTTTACGGATTCCTATAAAATTGGTTTCTCCTACAAGTGAATTCGCCTGTTTAATTCATTATTATTCATTCTTTCACTTAATTGATTTCTAGGTAATTTTCATACCTGCTGTCGCCCAACGGTTCATATACAAGAGCAGCATTTCATAATCGGTACTGTTGCAGATATACAAAGAATTTTTATTATGTACCATTATATTATCATATTGCCCTGCGCGACAATTGCTTTCTACTACACGTAAACATCAATATTGTTACGCGCTTGGCTTAAGAAACTATGTCAGACATGCCATTTCATCTTCTCTAATAAATCAAGAAAAAACGTAATTTTCGGGGACTATCATGAGAATAGCTATACTTAATAAAGATAGGTGTCAGCCCAGACGATGCAGTAAAGAGTGCGAAAAATACTGCCCTAGGGTTCGAACAGGGGATGAGACTATTGTTTTTGAGGAGGACGGAAAACCTGTCATTTCCGAGGAACTCTGTGTAGGCTGTGGAATTTGTATTAACAAATGTCCTTTTAAAGCCATTATGATAATTGGGCTTCCTGAAGCTTTGAAAGAGCCTACCCACAGGTACGGACCAAATGGTTTTGCTCTTTTCGGGCTGCCTGTACCCAGAGCAGGAAAAGTAACGGGAATTCTTGGCCCGAATGGAATAGGAAAAAGTACGTCCGTTCAGATCCTTTCAGGAACTTTGATTCCTAACTTCGGGCAGGAAAAAGGCGATTGGGACACTGTACTTGAACATTATTCCGGAACCGCACTTTACGATTATTTCAAAGCCGTAGTGGATGGAAAAGTCCGAGTTTCCCAGAAACCTCAGTACGTGGACCTAATCCCTAAAGCTTTCAAAGGAAAAACCATTGAATTGCTTGAAAAAACCGATGATAGAGGAGTCCTTGATGAACTTATTGACTACCTGGATTTAAAAAGTGTAGTCAATAGGAATATCTCGGAATTAAGTGGTGGAGAACTACAGCGTGTAGCAATTGCAGCATGTGCGGCAAAAGATGCTCAGTTCTACTTCTTTGACGAAATTAGCCCCTATCTCGATATCTACCAGAGGATTAACGTTTCCCGCCTGATTCAAGAGATTTCAAAGGACAGGGCTGTGCTTGTGGTAGAGCATGACCTTGCAATCCTGGATATGCTCACAGACGTTATTCACATTGCCTACGGAGAGCCTGCAGCTTTCGGTGTGGTTACTCTTCCAAAGAGTGTACGGGTGGGGATTAACCAGTACCTCAAAGGCTATCTCCCTGAAGAAAATATCAGGATCCGGCCTGAGGCAATCAAGTTTGAAGTCCATCCTCCAAGAGAAGACTACCAGTTAATGTCCGTTGTCACTTTTAATGGCTTTTCAAAGAAATTTGGGGATGGTTTTTCCCTAAAAGCTACAGGCGGCAGTCTTCGGGAAGGTGAGGTACTTGGAGTAGTAGGCCCGAACGGAATAGGAAAATCAACCTTCGTAAAAGTTCTTGCAGGGGAAATCAAGCCTGATGAAGGCGATCCAGGCATAGAAGTCAAGATCTCTTACAAGCCCCAGTACATTAAAGCTGATACGCCTATTAGTGTGCAGGATTTCCTGCGTGGGATTTCAAAGCAGTTTGGAACCAGCTACTACGAGGTAGAAATCTCGAATCCGCTCCAGCTTGACAAAATCTATGACAGCCTGCTTACGGATCTAAGCGGTGGAGAACTACAAAGAGTTGCGATTGCAGCTTGCCTCACTCAAGAAGCTGATCTCTATATTCTGGATGAGCCCAGCGCCCATCTTGATGTGGAGCAGCGTTCTATGGTCACAAAAGTCCTCAATCGCTTTGCTGAAAACAACAAGAAGACAGCCCTTGTCGTAGATCACGATATCTACATGATAGATATGTTGAGCCAGCGACTAATGGTTTTTGAAGGTAAGCCTGCGGTATATGGTGAAGCGCAGGGCCCGTTCAGCATGGAAAGCGGTATGAATAAATTCCTGAAAAACCTGGGCATAACCTTCCGCAGGGATGAAGAAACAAGGCGCCCTCGTGTGAATAACCTTGGCTCAAGGCTTGACCGGGAACAGAAAGAGAGTGGAAATTACTATTATTCGGCAGGTAATTAAATTCGGCATCAGTAAATTATGTTCAGTAAGTTATATTCGAAAAATCTTAAAGAATCGGGTTTCCCTTAACAGGAAACTCAGGTTTTTCAAAGACTTCTGAAGAGGTTTCTGCAGACACTATATTTTTCGATACTGGAATGCTATCTCAAAATAGTTTTTTATCTAATGTATGAGTTTTTGGTTTTCAATGAAAATAGAAAGTCTCGATCTGCCCGATGAAGTAAAGCGGTTTTATGTCGATTCCGAGATTTTGGAACTTTATCCCCCTCAGGCAGAAGCCGTAGAAAAAGGGTTGCTTGAAGGAAAAAACTTACTTGCTGCAATCCCAACAGCTTCAGGGAAGACTCTCTTAGCCGAGCTTGCAATGTTGAAATCCATCCGTGCAGGAGGAAAGGCACTCTATATTGTACCTCTTAGAGCTCTTGCCTCCGAGAAGTTCAGGCGGTTCCAAGAGTTTTCGGAACTTGGAATCAAGGTCGGTATCTCAACAGGAGATTATAACTTGCGAGATGAAGGACTCGGAGTAAACGATATTATTGTTGCAACTTCGGAGAAAACTGATTCATTGCTTAGGAATGAGACTGCCTGGATGCAGGAAATTTCAGTTGTTGTGGCAGACGAGGTTCATCTCATAAACTCACCAGATAGGGGTCCCACACTTGAGGTTACCCTTGCAAAGCTTCGGAAAATGAATCCCTCATGCCAGATCCTGGCGCTGTCTGCGACCGTCGGGAATGCTGACGAACTCGCAGCCTGGTTGGAAGCTGAACTTGTAGTAAGCGAATGGAGGCCTACCGAACTTCTGGAAGGAGTATTCTTTAATGGGATTTTTTATTGCAAGGATAGGGAAAAGCCTGTTGAGAGGTCTACAAAAGATGAAGCTATAAACCTTGTACTGGATACTCTCAGGGACGGTGGACAATGCCTAGTTTTCGAAAGCAGCCGAAAAAATTGCACAGCCTTTGCAAAAAAGGCGACTTCAACTGTTAAAAAGACGCTTTCCACAGAAGACAGGGAAACTCTGGCAGAAATTGCAGACGAGATCCTTGAAAACAGTGAAACCGATACTTCAACTTCCCTTGCAGCCTGCATCCTCTCAGGAACGGCTTTTCACCATGCAGGTCTTACTACGCCTTTAAGAGAACTAGTAGAGAACGGTTTTAGGGCTGGAAAGATTAAGCTGATTTCAAGCACTCCTACTCTAGCGGCCGGGCTCAATCTGCCTGCTCGGCGTGTAATTATTCGAAGTTACCGACGCTATTCTTCTGAAAACGGGATGCAGCCTATTCCTGTGCTCGAGTATAAACAGATGGCAGGCAGGGCAGGAAGGCCGAGGCTTGACCCATATGGAGAAGCTGTGCTTGTTGCAAAATCATATGAGGAGTTTATTTTTCTTTTTGAGAAATATATCGAGGCCGAAGCTGAAGATATCTGGTCCAAACTCGGAACTGAAAACGCTCTCAGGACGCATGTACTTTCTACAATCTCAAATGGTTTTGCACAGACAAAAGAAGAACTCATGGATTTTCTGGAGGCAACATTTTTCGCTTTTCAGTATTCGAACTTCGGGCTTTCTACGGTTGTGGATGAATGCCTTAATTTTTTGCGTCAGGAGGAGATGCTTGAGAAAACCGAAGCCCTTACTCCTACAAGTTTCGGAAAGCTTGTCTCAAGGCTCTATATCGACCCTCTATCAGCAGCTCTAATTGCAAAGGGCTTAAAAGAAGCAAAGAGCCTGAGCGAGCTTACTCTGCTCCATCTTGTGTGTAGCACGCCTGACATGCGCCTGCTTTATATGCGAAATCAGGACTATCAGGAGATCAATGATTATGTAATGGCTCATGCCGATGAGTTTGTAAAGGTGCCTAGCCCCTTCGATATAACGGAATATGAATGGTTCCTCGGAGAAGTCAAGACTTCCCTCCTTCTGGTTGACTGGATCAAAGAAAAGTCTGAAAACGATATTTGCTTAAAGTTCGGCACCGGAGAGGGTGACATTCATGCATTTGCGGATATTGCGGAATGGATTATGCATGTGGCTGCTCAACTCGCTGGGCTCCTTGACCTCAAAGGAGCAAAAGAAGCCGCAGAACTTGAAAAACGAATACATTATGGAGCGGCCCCCGAACTTATGGATCTGCTCGATATCAGAGGCATAGGGCGTGTAAGAGCAAGGAGACTATATGAGGCCGGATTCAGATCCTCATCAGAGCTTGCAGAAGCTGACCCTAAGAAAGTGGCTGTTCTTCTGGGGTCGAAAATTGCTGACCGAGTTTTTAAGCAGATAAGAAGAACAGATGCAATCCCTGGAATTCTTGAGCCTGAAAATCCTGAAAAAAGTTCTCCGTCTGGGCAAAAGACAATAAATGATTATTAATTCTATATGTTCATTCTTTTACTTCTGGATAATTCAAGTCTTTTTTATGGTTTTTCTTATGTGTTAAGGAAGTTCAATCGGGGATAAAATATTAAATGAGAGAGAAGTTAATGGGATTAGATTCTCAGGTTAACCGATTATTTGGTTTCCAATTTCATTTCTTATCTGGTTATTCGGTATCTAATTCCTGATTATCTAGTAATTCCATTCTGGACTATCAATTATCAACCTGTACAAGAGTTGTTTTATATCATATTAGCAGTTTTAGATAAAATTCTCATATCTCACTCTTATCATGTTCTTTTAAGTCCTTTCAGAGATGGTCATCATGTTATTCAAAAAGTTGTCTGATGTTTCGGAAGCTGAAATGCAAAAATTGCTCTCTCGGGGGTCCGGGCTTGAAGATGTAGCGAAAATAGTTTCAGCCGTGCTTTCGGATGTGCGTACCAAAGGAGATACTGCGCTTAGGGAATATACGGTTAAATTCGATAAAATCGAACTTGCAAACTTTGAAGTGAGCGAGGAAGAGTTTGAAAAAGCTCTTTCCGACATAAGTCCTGAACTTCTTGATTACCTTAAATCCGCAGCTGCAAACATAAGGACTTTCCATGAAGCTCAGCTTCCGGAAACTACCTGGTTCATGGAACTCAAACCAGGGGTCGTGCTGGGTCAAAAGGCAACACCCATAGAAAAAGTGGGTGCGTATGCTCCTGGGGGGCGAGCTTCCTATCCGTCAACTGTACTCATGACTGTAATTCCTGCCAGGGTTGCGGGAGTGGAGCAGGTCATAGTTTGTACTCCTCCAAGACCAGATGGTTCTGTGCACCCGCTAACGCTTGCTGCCGCAAAGGTCGCAGGAGCGGATAAAGTCTTTAAACTCGGTGGCGTGCAGGCAATAGGAGCAATGGCTTATGGGACTGAAACGGTTCCTAAGGTGGATAAAATCGTGGGACCTGGAAATGTTTTTGTTACATCTGCCAAAATGCAGATCAGGGATGTTGCAGAGATTGATTTCCCGGCAGGTCCAAGCGAGGTACTTATTATTGCAGATGAATCGGCAGATGCTGTTATGGTCGCATCAGATATTATAGCGCAGGCCGAACATGATCCAAATGCAGTCTCAGTACTCATTACAGTTTCGGACACGCTTGCAGAAGATGTAAAAAGAGAGGTGCTTGTTCAGGCTGAACAGACTGCAAGAAGCAGTATTGTAAAGGTTTCTCTTGAAAATGCCGCAATTCTTACTGCAAATTCCCTAGAACAATGTATTAGCTTTAGCAATAAATTCGCTCCCGAACACCTTGAAATTATGGTATCAAACTCAGATTTCGTACTTGACAAAATCAAAAATGCAGGATCGATTTTTGTAGGGAATTATGCTCCTGTTCCAGTTGGAGATTATGCCTCAGGAACCAATCACGTACTTCCCACATCAGGTTACGCCAGAGTTTACTCTGGTTTGAACATTAACCACTTCATCAAGTACTCTAGTATTCAGAAAATCAGCAAGAGTGGGCTTGAAAGTCTGAAAGAAACTATAATCGCATTAGCCGAGGAGGAGGGCTTACAAGCACATGCTGATGCTATTAGGACTCGTTTTGGGTATAAACCCTCTAAATAATATTTTGGCTAATCGATACTTATATAAAATGTAAATGCGTAAACAAAATTTGATTTTTAAATAAATGAAAATTTAATTTAAATAAAGAGTGTGGGGATGCATATGAAAATCAGAGTAGTTAGTTCACGGGAGGAAATTCCTACCCTGAATCCGAACGAGAAGGTTATCCACCTTGCTTTTAGACCGTCTAATAAAGATGTATTCATGCTTGCAGAAACATGCCCGAAAATTGAAGCGATACAGCTTCCTAAATCTTACAGAAGGACTGTTTCCAAGTCAATAGAAATGTTCCTGGAAATGCAGAAGATAAATCTTCTAGAAGGTGATGTCTGGGGACACAGGAAAGATATAAATGAATACTATAATGTCTCTCAGAATGTCTTGGAGAAAATTCAGGAATTAAAAGCTGACCGGTTCACCAATGAGGTTATTGCCGAAAAGCTTTCGAGGGAAAGTAAACTAAACTCGGATATGATTCTTTATATCTTGAGTAAAAAAATAGTGGATTAATCTGTTAATTTTCGCCATTTCTCTAGGATCAAGGATAGATTATTTTTCAGGCTATCTTCTATGAAAGATGGCGAACAGAATAACCTATAGATTTTCAAAAGGGAATAAACGGAGAGGTCTTTAAACAGGGGTAAATGTACAGATCCTCGAACTAAAATGTAAAAAATCTTAAAAAATCTGTTACTTCTCTAAAAACCTTTCCTTAAAATTCAAATCCTTCTTTTCAAGATGGAATTCCACATTGGAACTTCCATCTGATGTATACTTTTCTAGGTTTTTCTGAACTTTTGCAGTCTCCGGAGCAAACGTTTCGTTTTTGTTAGAAGACAGGATCGTTAGAAAACAGGATCTTTAATCTTTGTGGTGTCTCTACCTTAATTTCTATGCTTTAATTCTTGCTCTGTCTCTATGCATTACTTCCAATTACATTTTTCATCGGGTTATTTTAATCTTTAAATTCTTTTCCCGTGTATAAAAACAATCTTTTTTATCTTTGTACAACAATATTCTACAAAATTTAATTTTTATATTTATCAAGAAAGACTAAACTAATTTATGAATATTTGAAGCATGAGAACTCTATTTTCCTTCAAGAACTTTATTTTAAATATTCTACATGCCTTTTTGATATACTCATCAAGTCTAAATAATTAACTTGATGAGTATACACAGAAAAATCTATAAATAAAGTCGTGTAACTTCTTTTATTAGTTCTTTATTCATTTTTGGGTCGGGGGATCTATATGAAAATAAGAGTTGTTAGTTCAAGAAATGAAATTCTGTCACTGAATCCAAACGAAAAAATTGTTCACTTTGCATTCAGGCCTTCGAATAAAGATATTTTCCTACTCGTTGAGACATGTCCAAAATTAGAGGTTATTCAGCTTCCAATATCATATAAAAGGACAATCTCAAGAGCCATAGAGATGTTTCTGGAAATGCAAAAAGTTCAGCTTCTAGAGGGGGATGTATGGGGGCACAGAAAAGATATTAACGAGTACTATACTGTTCCTCCTTCCATAATCTCAAAAATAAAAAGCATGAAAGCTGAAGGTATCCCCGGTGAAACAATTGCTGAAAAAGTAGCACAAGAAAGCAAACTTAACTCAAAAATGGTTTCTTATATTCTAAATAGAAAAGACTTAGACTAAAAAAGCCGTTTTAGAGTATTCTATTAGCTGTAGCTTTACCGATATAGTTTGATAACGTTATAGAGTCCTTAAAAAGTAGTTTATTGTTAATGATTTGCGGTTAGTTTATGATCACGCGACACGTGCACGAGCACGGCAACAACGAAATGCCACTTTTCCTTGTGATCTGAAACCTGCTTATATCTACTGTATTAAGTAAATAAAGCCATATATGTCCCTAAAATGAAATTTACCAACCATAAAATTAGAAGAAGTTGCATGCTAGCTTTGTTTTTCCATCTTCGTTTGACTTTCCAGCCTCTCCTGTTAATTACAACAATGAATCCCAGGAATAAAATTACAATTCCTATTAAAGAATGAATTAAAATTACTGGAGAAACTGTCTGTGAGATAAGGGCATCGTATGTGAAGTTAATCATATACGGGACAGACAAGATTACTAGCAAATATCCGAATGTGGATACTATAATATCATGCCTGTTAAATTTTCTTTTGCTTAATTTGCTTGCCTTTAGTATGATAAAACCGATTATGACAAGAATCACGGCTATTTTTTGAAAATCAAAAGAAATTAACATAAATTCATCAGTGTCTATACCCGACATTTATGCCTTCCCTATAGAAAATAATATTCAATAGAATATAAAAATAATCCAAATCGTAGAAATTGTTAAATTATATTTATTTTTTAGTTATTAAACAAACGAGAGAAAGAAGAGCTGGTTCCATTAAAAATTGGTTCCAAATTCTATAATCGCCATTTGGACCTATAGATTAAGAGACTATCCGAAAAGTAATTACATGTTAGAACTTTTACATATGAAATATGAAAGATCGGAACTAATTTATAATGTTTGGTCTCAGAAATAATGCATTTTTCCAGCAAAGACGCTATCATTAAAGATATTAAGAAAAATACAAGTTGCTGCAGAAAGCAGGATCTATGCTCAGAATAACGATTTTCAGGACAGAAATTGACCTTTCAAGAGGTAGTATCTTATATTGCGAAAGAATTTGTTTAGTAGATTGTAAATCAAAAACGTTTAATATTTCTGAAAGCGATTTTCATTTGTAATCCCCGTTTATTGTGATAAGCGGAGGTGTCATAAACAACACAGGAAGATCTATAATCTTCCTCACTAACTTTTACGCTTTTTAATGAGATAAAGTTGTATCTCAAGCAAAAATAAAATGTATTTTTCAAGGAAAAACTAAAATTAATCATTTTTTCGGAATAAAATGTTTATACAACTGTTTATTTCAAACAATTTTTAAAGCCCTATAGTAAAGTTATTTTTCTCTGTAACGGTGAAGAGATTTTGTAATTCTTATAAGTAAATGTGAGGATGCTTTTAAAGCATCCTGTTTAAATTATATTTTGACTTTTAGTCGTTTTTTCGATTTTTCAGGTTAGTTCCTTGTTGAAATATTTGTCATAGGAAGTCATGTCGAAATGCCCGTGCCCGCTAAGGTTGAAGAGAATTGTTTTTTCTTCTCCGGTTTGTTTGCATTTGAGAGCTTCGTCAATTGCACAGCGGATAGCGTGGGAAGACTCCGGAGCAGGGACTATACCTTCAGTCCTTGCAAACTGCACAGCGGCATCAAATACCGGATACTGATCATATGAAACAGCTTCAATAAGTCCTTCAGCACAGAGTTTACTTATGATTGGGGAGGCCCCATGATAGCGGAGTCCACCTGCATGGATGGCCGGAGGCACATACTTGTGGTCCAGAGTATACATTTTTAGAAGCGGAGTCATTTCAGCGGTATCTCCGTAGTCATACTTGTATTCTCCTTCAGTTAGGGATGGACAGGCTGAAGGTTCGACTGCTATTACTCTTGCATTACCCTTTCCTTCAAGCTTGTCTTTAATAAATTCAAGAGATATTCCTGCAAGGTTGCTTCCTCCTCCGCAGCAGCCTATGACTATATCAGGATAGGTGTCAACCTTCTCAAGCTGCTTCTTGCTTTCAGTCCCGATTACTGTCTGGTGGAGTATAACATGATTGAGCACGCTTCCAAGGGAGTATTTCGTATTATCGTTCGCGATTGCGTCCTCTACGGCTTCGCTGATTGCTATTCCCAAGCTTCCGGGAGTTTCCGGCTGCTCCTTAAGAATCTTCCTCCCAAATTCCGTATCTGGGCTAGGTGAAGGCACAACATTTCCTCCCCATATCGTCATCAAGGACTTCCGGTAAGGTTTCTGGTAATAGCTGGAACGGACCATATATACTTTACATTCGAGATCAAAGTAGTTGCAGGCAAGAGATAATGCACTTCCCCACTGTCCTGCACCGGTCTCGGTTGTGATTCTCTCGGTTCCTTCTTTCATATTATAATAGGCCTGGGCAATCGAGGTGTTTGTCTTATGACTACCTGCCGGACTTACCCCTTCCTGTTTATAGTATATTTTCGCAGGAGTTTTGAGAAGCTTTTCCAACCTGTGAGCCCTGTAAAGGGGGCTAGGTCTCCAGAGCCTGTAAATCTCAAGTATTTCTTCTGGAATATCAATAAATCTTTCACCGCTCATCTCTTGCTTGATAAGAGCTTTTGCGAAAATCGGCTCAAGAGCATCGGGACTGATAGGCTCCCAGGTCCTAGGATCAAGAGGTGGTTCAATAGGAGAAGATAAGTCTGAAAGGACGTTATACCACTGCGTGGGTATTTCATTCTCGTCAAGGATGATCTTGGTCTGTTCCATAGGTTTTCTCCGTCATTCATTTATGCACAAATTCGTACTTCGACGTATATAAGTGTTATTTACTTTACAGTTAAGGTGTTCACATCCTATTTATGTACTTTTGGGAAAAACAGGGTGTTTAAAGAGAGCTATTTCTCAAAAATAGGACTTGAAAAAAGGACAGACGGCCAAAAACAGGAACTGAAAAAAAGGAAAGACAATTCGAAGCAAGAACCAAGAAAAAAAGCAGAGCGACCAGAAATAAGAACCGAATAAAAAGAAAAATGGTTAAAACCAAAGGCTTGATCATAAAAAAACTTGATTCTAAAATTTCGCTTGATTCTAAGAGTTTCATTTGATTTTGAGATGATATATAAATACATCAAGTTCTTGATTTTTAACCGGACTTTTACTGTATCTTTTCTGCAAGCTCCACAGCAAGTTTTGCCACTTCAGTGGCACCTCCCCCGAGCAGGCGTATCATTGGTTCTTTTCCAGGGCTTCCTTTATCATAAATGACTCTCGACACGCTTCCGTACTTTTTGATTGCTTCGGCTGTGCCCCAGTCCATGGTACTTGCGTTTTCTGGTTCTTCAGCCCTGTCAAAAGAAGAAATTTCAAGCTTCATCTCTCTGCAGGCTGCAATGATCTCCTCTGAGTATTTTACGTTAATTGCTGCTCTTATTTCAGGATTATAACGAAGAGAAGCTAGAATAATTCTCGCTACATGCTGACTGGCTCCAAAATTTACACAGCCCACAGGAACTGCCCGTTTTCTGTAGCTTACTATTCTGCCTTCGATTGCCGCAACATCTTCGTAGCTGTCAGCTTCGGAAATGGCCATTCCTATGTTACAGCCTACTTCGGGAATCAATTTCGAAAAATCAGGATTGTTTTCAAGAATCGAAACTGCTTCTTTTAGTTCTCTTAAGACCAGGTAGCGTTCTTTCTCTTCCAGAATCGCTCCAAATTGATTTACAGGACTTACTCCCCTGCCTGCAGGCCGGCTTCTCAGGATAGCCTGTTCAACAAAGTTTTTTGCTTTCATTGCAGCCCCATAAAGGCTCTCCCCGGAGGCTAAAAAACCAGTTATCGCCGCAGAGTAAGTGCAGCCCGTACCGTGTGTTCCTCCTTTTACGAAAGTGCCTGGAATACGGGTAAAAGTATCAGAAGCAGCTTCATAAATCAAGTCAGTGGCATCCAGGTGCCCTCCTGTAACAATAACAGCTTCAGTACCCATATCTGCAATTTTCCTGGCTGCGATTTTTGCATCTTCAGGATTTTTAACTGCCATGCCGGCAAGTGCGCCTGCTTCAAATGAATTGGGCGTAGTAACTTTGCAGAAGGGTAGCAATTCTTCGGTAAGGACCGAAAGAGCCTCTTTTTGCAGCAGGTCTCCTCCTGCCTCAGCAGCTATAACAGGGTCCAGCACAAGGAAAAGCTCATGTTTTTTTATCTGTTTTGCAACCTCCCTTACGATTTCCGAAGAGGCAAGCATGCCGGTTTTTGTCCATTTTACATCCATATCGCCACAGACAGCCTCAATCTGGCTTGCGACAGCTTGAGGAGCGAGGTCAAAGCTCTCCAGGACTCCGGTAGTATTCTGAGCGGTAACTGATGTAATAGCGAAGGTTCCATGCACTCCAAGGGCAGCAAAAGTCTTCAAGTCCGCAGCAATTCCGGCTCCTCCTCCTGAATCCGAACCTGCAATAGTCATAACAATCGGGGTTTTTACTTTTAAATGTTTTTTGGTCATGGATTTCTCTCTTTTTTCTTTCGTATTTATCTCTGGACTTTTTCTTCTGGGGTTTCTTCCTGTCCTTCATAAATTCTCGTTCATTGCGCGTTTATATCAGGGAATTCTTGAAGGAAATTCTCTTTCATGTCAGGTTTTTTCTTATTGATATCAGGCTTTTTTCTTGTTGATATCAGGCTTTTTTCTTGTTGATAACTCAAAAATAATACATTGCTTCGATACCTTTATATATTGTATTTGCGACTTTGATGCAAATAATCATATTTAAGGCGCGGCGATTAATTTAAATCTGGATTAACTATTTATATTGATATAGATAATGACTTGATTTATAATGTTTTAAGGGGACTGTAAGGATGGCAAACCGACCTCTGGATATTTTGAACAACGCACTTGATACACCTGTAATCGTTAGATTGAAAGGCGCACGCGAGTTTAGAGGCGAGCTGAAAGGATACGATATTCATATGAACCTCGTGCTCGACAATGCTGAAGAACTAAGAGAAGGAGAAATTGTAAGTAAGTTTAGCAGTGTCGTTATTCGCGGTGACAACGTAGTATACGTATCTCCGTAATCTATATCAAGCACTTCATCTATTATCGTTAAATCTCGGTGGGCAACAGAACTTATTGTGACTGGCCACAGAGAATTATTTCAGAAAAATAGAATCGCTTCAGATTATCGAATACTGCTCTAACAAATTGATTTTTATCAGGAGATTTAGGAATGAGTAAAGGTACGGCATCAATGGGAAAAAGGCAGAAACGCACGCACGCCAAATGCAGGCGTTGCGGTAGTGTTTCTTTTAACGTGCATACAAAACAGTGTACTTCATGCGGCTTTGGAAAAACATCTCGCATGAGGGCTTACAAGTGGCAGGCAAAGTGCAAGTACTAAACCTGTTTGTTCCACTTTATCTCTTTTTTACCTGCACCGGAGGTCAAAATTGAAAGAAGAATGTGGCGTTGCAGGCATAATTCTACCAAGCGATAGGCCCCAATCAAATACTGTCGCATTTAAGCTGTATTACGCCCTGTATGCCCTCCAGCATAGAGGACAGGAATCCACTGGCATAATGGTATATGACGGTAAGTCCTCTCATTCCATTAAAGGCATGGGTCTTGTCCCTGATGTGTATAATAAAGATTCTCTGGGGCGCCTGATCGGAAATGTAGGAGTAGGACATGTCCGCTACTCAACAACCGGAGGATCAAGAATCGAAAACTGCCAGCCCTTTATCCTGAATTTTAAAGGAGGAGCAGTTGCAATTGCCCATAATGGGAACCTTGTTAATGCCAGAACGCTCAAGGACGAACTGGAATGCGAAGGCCGTATCTTTATTAGTGATTCCGATACCGAAGTTATTGGTCATCTTCTTGTAAAAGAATTGATAAGACACGACCCTATAGAGTCAATCCGGAATGTTATGCGCAAACTTGTCGGTTCCTACTCCTTGGTTATCCATATCGATGGCGCTATATACGCTGTCCGGGATCCTCTAGGTCTTAAGCCTCTCTGCTTCGGGAAAGTCGATGGTGGATACGCAGTCTTTTCGGAAAGCGTAGCTCTGGATACCCTTAACGGCACCCTTACCAGGGATGTGCGGCCAGGTGAGGTAATAGTCTTTACGGGCGATGGCTTTGAGAGCTACCAGATAGGAAATGAGCCTCATCCTGCACATTGTGTGTTTGAGTTCATTTATTTCGCAAGGCCCGATTCTATTATTGACGGAAAACTGGTCTACAAAGTGCGGGAAAATATTGGGAGGGAGCTCGCTAGAGAACATCCGGTAGAGGCTGACGTTGTTTCTCCTGTTCCAGACTCTGGGATTACTTCGGCAATTGGCTATGCCAGGGAATCAGGCACCAAATATCTCGAGGGCCTGATGAAGAACCGTTACATAGGGCGTACATTTATCCTGCCTGGTCAAGAACTGCGTGAAACCGCAGTTCGACTCAAAATGAATGCCATACAGGATAACGTCAAAGGCAAACGTGTGGTTCTGGTTGACGATAGTATTGTCCGGGGTACAACCTCTAGGCGGATTATAGATATGGTCCGCAGGGCAGGTGCGTCAGAAATTCACGCAAGAGTTGGAAGTCCTGCAATTATTGCTCCTTGCTATCTAGGTATAGATATGGCAACCCGACAGGAACTTATAGCTTCTTATAAGACCGTAAAAGAGGTTGAGAGTCTTATTAATGCAGATTCCCTTGGGTATCTGAGTATTGACGGACTTATGAAAGCTCTTGAGTGCGATAAGAACGACATGTGCATTGGTTGCCTTACAGGTGAATACCCTGTGGAAATCCCGGGAGAAAACTGCATAAGAAAGCAGACACGTCTGGATGATTTTAACAATAACCAGGAAAGTTCCTGAACGGCTCTTCCCAGTTGATTCGTAAGGAACTTTCTTTATTATTCTTTTTTGTCAAATTGAGTGATCCTCTGTGCATAATTTTTTTCAACTGATGTTTTCTTCCTAGGCCCCCGAAGGACTTAATCAGAGTAACTCTTTTTATTTTTAAATGAAATTCATTGTTTTTACTTCTAAACTAAGTAGGTCTTTGATACTATTTTTTTGTTCAGGTGGTATTATCAAGCTTTTTTAGTATTGCAAGCATTATTCTCAGGCTTTCCTGATAAGCAAGAATTTCTTCTTCGTCAAGCTTTGTGAGAATCTCAGAGGCATTTTTTTCGAGCTCTCCCATGAACCACTCTCTGTAAGCTTTTCCTTTTTCAGTAAGGGAAAGAAGGGTTTTTCTTCTGTCTGTGGGGTCTCCTTTCCTATAGACAAGCTCTTGTTTTTCCAGAGCATCTATCATGCTTGTCAGGCTCCCCTTTTGAAGATCAAGGCACTTTCCCAGGGTCGTAGGCATAATATTTTCGATTGCTCCAATGATCATAATGGCTCTATTCTGATTTTTATTCAGGCTATACAGGCTATTCTCAGTTTGGTGAAAAATCCTGGCGAAATTTTTTTGAAACAAATTAATTATTTCGAACTGAAGTTTTACTGCTTCTTTTATTCTTTCTTCCTTCATTGGTACCACAGTAATGTTTTTTTCCTAACTTGAGTAATAAACTAAAAGAGCACGCCAATAAATCTTATAAATAATAAATTTATAAAGACTCATGAACTTGTTTATAACTTTATCTTCCGGACTTTTTAGTTCATTATCTTACTATCCATTTGTCTAACTGTTTGAATTCTTACTAACTATTTGAATTCTATTTATATTTTATTATTATGGGTTCAGTACTTTTTATAAAATTAGTAGTTTTTTACACTTTTGTCCGTGTTCATTAGACATTTAATGTATGTATGTGCCCAGATGAAGGTAATCATTAAGTCTATAACAGTACCCACAACCAATCCCTATCATACCCTAGCAAACCCCAGTCAATTCCGAAAACAAAAAGTAAGGAAAAGAAGAGAGTCATAATTAGGCTCTTCCGAAGGATGGTAGCAAAGGCACTTGTAACTTTTTCTACCCCTAAAATAAAGAAGAAAGCATCCCAAAGGCAACTGATGGATAGAATACCGTCAGAATCTTAAGGAGTCTTGTCAGCTCAGAAGCAATATGGACTGCACTTTGGTTCCTGTGAAAAGTGCAGCAATATTCGGAGCAAAAAATAATACAAAAACCGCAATTAACGTTTCTACCAGAGACCAATTTTGATCGAATCTTACTTGCGAGTTACTTTAATTACCATCCATTGAAATATCTAGGGAAAAAGAATATTTCTTGAGATTATTTCTTAATTATTTCTTGAGATAACTATATTTATAAATAAAAGCAAGTAAAAATGAGAACATCGTTATATGAGTTTTATTCTTATCTACAAACTAACAATCTCCAGCAATGCGTGATATTTTTATTCTGTAATATTGAGGAATAAATATTGTAAAGTTTTAATCAATAGATAGATTTTAATAAGACTTAATAACACTACCAAATAACCGATAAAAATGTAAATAAATAATAACTAATAATTCCGATATCGGGTCAAAAGTTATATAAATCTTCTTGGTTTCTTACTCTTTTTAAATTCTAAAAATTCCGACTTATATATTTGCAACATGTATCATGTTTATTGTTCAGAACCTTTATGAAAAACATTTATCCAAATTACTATAAAACATAGAGAGTGTACCATGTCTAACAACAATTTTAGAGGAATACTGAACTCTATGGGACTTGTTTTTGGAGATATAGGGACAAGTCCGATATATACCCTAACGGTTATCTTTATTCTCACAAGACCTACATATAATCACATAATAGGAGTTTTATCTTTAATCATCTGGACACTTATTATACTTGTGACTATGGAATATGCCTGGCTTGCAATGAGTTTAGGTAAAAAAGGGGAAGGAGGCACAATAGTCTTAAAAGAAATACTTATTCCTCTTCTCAAGTCAAGTAGAAATGTAGCTCTAGTTACATTGTTAGCTTATATAGGAACGTCTTTCCTCATGGGAGATGGAGTAATCACTCCTGCAATAACTATTCTGAGTGCGGTAGAGGGCCTGCGAATAATCCCTCAATTTGAAAATATAAGTCCAGGCATTATTATACTCATTTCTGGTTTAATTGCAATAGCACTTTTTTCAGTTCAGAGCAAAGGAATAGAAAAAATTACATGGGTCTTTGGACCCGTAATGGTTTTATGGTTTGCAGCCATAGGATTTTCAGGTATCGCTTCTATTTTCTATACCCCAGAAGTGCTTAAGGCCGTCAATCCTTATTACGCTATTAGATTCCTTTTGGATAATGGGATTATAGGATTTTTTGTACTATCAGAAGTCATTCTGTGCGCTACAGGGGGTGAAGCATTGTATGCTGATATGGGACACCTGGGAAGAGAGCCTATTTTAAAAGCATGGAGATTTGTATTTGTAGCACTTGTTTTGAATTATCTCGGGCAGGGTGCATTCCTTATACGAAATCCAGGATCGACAAATTTTTTATATGAGATGATAAACCAGCAGGCAAATATGCTTTATATCCCTTTCCTTCTCCTCAGTATCGTAGCTTCAGTTATCGCTTCTCAGGCTATGATAAGTAGCATGTTTTCTATAGTTTATCAGGGCATAACGACCCGAGCAATGCCAATGTTAAAGATTGACTATACATCAGGAGAATTAAAGTCACAAATTTACATAAGTGCCGTAAACTGGCTACTTCTGGCTTCTGTATTATTTATGATGCTTGTATTTAAAGAATCGAGTAGACTTGCAGCTGCATATGGATTGGCAGTTACAGGAACTATGTCTATCACGGGCATACTGATGACTTCGATATTTTATCACAGGAAAAATATAACTAAAGCTCTTATTTCACTATTTATAACGTTTATTGACATAATATTCCTTCTTTCAAATAGTTATAAAATCCCCCATGGAGGATACTGGTCTCTTATCATAGCATTTTTCATCCTTTCTCTTATACTTATATATACTTCTGGACAAAAGAGACTGTATGAGAAGATGAAACTAATGAGGGCTGAGACTTTCCTTGAAAAATATAACCGACTATATGCTACCCAAAATAAAGTTCTCGGAACTGCTCTCTTCTTTGCAAGGGATACAGATAAAATTCCTCAATATATTTCTCTTGTAATGTTTAAAAATAATATTATTTACGAAAATAATATTTTTATTTCAATTATCAAGTCTGACAGTCCTTTTGGAGTAGAAAGCTCGTTCACAAAAGAACTGGCAAAAGGATTGAGAGTACTCGAAATAAAGACCGGATATATGGAAATTCTTGATGTTGAACAAATTCTGAGAGATCAGGGTATTCATGAAAAAACGATTTTCTATGGAGTAGAGGACATATTTACTAATAATTTAATATGGAGAATCTTTTCTATTATTAAAAAGATATCGCCCTCATTTGTCCAGTTTTATAGACTTCCTCCTGACGAACTTCATGGAGTTATGACAAGATTCGAAATGTAAGAGTAGAAAGGAGCAATCAGGCTTTCATTAGGAGTTTTTTGGTATGGTTTCGTAAGAGAAACTATACCTTTCTGTTTTTCCCTTTTATGAACTTATTTGCTTCCCTTGCGTGCAGATGGTCTATTTATAATCAGTTACAATTTTTTAGAATGTTGTACATTAGCATTCCACTCTTATTTTTTACTTATATTCAGGATTTTTACAGAGCCAACACTTTGGGTTTTTTAATTATGCTTCTATATCACAGTGGTAACTTTCTTGACAATATCGCATGATATCGGTACTCATAATAAACTGATCTTATGTACTCCATCTCAAAACCATATTTACTAGCAACTTCTTCAATTTTATATGGGTTATGTGAGTATCCTATTATGTCTTTAGGGCTATAATCCAAACTTGTAGAAATATAATCGAATACTGACTCAAATAATGTTGGGATTATCTTCCAGTAATGGGTTTTTTTTGAAAAAAATCCTATTTTCCACATAATATATAATTTTGGATCAATTATATCAAAAAAAACTATCTTTCCATCACTCTTTAAATGTTTAGATGCATTTTTTATGAAACTGTCAACTTGCTCGAATGTTAAATACTGGAGTACTTCTGTAGTTGTTATTCGATCAAAAGGTAAACTAACTTCACTCCATACGGTTTTATCGTCAGCTTTGATTAAGCACACATTCTCATACTTATTCTCAGTAACTTTTTTTCTTGCTTCATTAAGCATCGACGAAGAAAAGTCGACCCCTACAACTTGTCCATACTTTTGGGCATAGTAAACTAACAGCTCGCCAGCCCCGCATCCGAAGTCAAGAAGAGAAGTGCCACCTTCAAGGTGAAGTAATTTTTCTTTTGCTTCTTTATTGAGAAAATCTTCAGTTGAATACCTGTGGCCTCCGTTCTTCTTATCCGAAAAATAGTCACTCCACGAAAACTTTGATTTTTTAGGTGCAATTCCCATTTTTAAGACTCCTTTTTGAAGGTAAATACAAAACAAAAATGCTATTTAGAAAGAATTCTAGGAATTTACCTTCTAATTTGAAATTATAAAATAGATTAAATAATATATTAACTGTCACAGTCCATATGTCTTAAATTTTTTATTATATCAGTTAATAGATGAACTCTCAACTAATATACTCTTTATATTAGGTTAATTATTTAAAGTTTTTTATACCTTAGTCCAATTTTTCATCTCATCTCTCTCCCTCGCACAGTATCAATGCCTCTCTGACTGCACTATCAGGAGTAAAAAAGACCGATATCCCAATTTCCGTAAATAGTGAAGCCGTTTCCCTGCTGAACTTTCCACCTGGAGAACAGATAAGGATTGGTTTTCCGCAGCTATCTGCGAAATCTCGGAGCTTCATCGCAACTCCTGGGGTCAGAAGGGGCGGACCCCAGAGCAGGCTGATAATAAGAATTCTTTTTCCTTCAGCCAGCTGATATCTGTTAAGGACTTTACAGGCATCTTTTAACTCTTCATAAATTGCAACTTCTATTATACCTGCTTTCCTGAACGCAGCTTTATAGGCTTCAGATCTACCGTTTACAGCTCTTGTATGGGCACTGGCCGCTCTTGCACCTGGCTCCCGTTTTCCTACTTTGAGGGCCACTACAGGTTTCTTTTGCACACATCTGGCAGCAGCGTTAATGAATCTGCATCCGTTTTCCACAGATTCGATATAGAGAGCAATTGCTTTTGTTGCTTTGTATCCTGCCAGGAATTCAAGGCAGTCCTCTCGTCTACATCCACTTTATTTCCGTAGCTTACTACTCTTGAAACTCCTGCCCCTTCATTTCTCCATTTCGTCCATAATCATGGCAGCGAAGGATCCACTGAGTCAGTACTGAAACTCCAGCTCTTGCAGGCCTTTGAATCTTATCGCTGCTTATAAAAAAGGTATCTACTTTTGAGGCTGTATCATAGATTCCAAGGCAATTTGGTCCTATAACCCGGACCTTTCTTCTCTATAATTTCTTTCAGGCGGGCTTTCATTTCCCGCCCTTCAGATCCTATCTCTCGAAAATCGGAGCTAACAATTATTGCTCTTTTTATATTTTCCATAGGGCCGTTGAAGATTTCAAGGACAGTAGAAGCTGGCACTGCAAAGATCGCAATATCGATTTTGTCTTTTATTTTGTCTAGAGTCGGATAACATTTGAACCCCCTGACTTCCTGGTGATCCGGATTTACGGGATATAATCTTCCCTGAAGCCCCATTTTCAGGAGGCTTTTCAGGATTGTACAGGAAAGCTTTTCGGGATTTGGTGAAGCTCCTATCAGGGCTATGCTTTCAATTTTGAAGAAAAAAAATCAATGTATCCTTCAATTGTCATTTATGCCCTTCCGAATAATCTATAGATTATATGCAGATTATAGCTTAGAGCTTAAATATTTACACTGGAGCCTGTTTCAAAATTATATATCATTTGATTTTATGGTAGAGCCTGTTTCAAAACTACCTCCATCCTTCTGAATCAATATTTTGAAATAGAGAACTCCAATCTCCTAAATCCAAAAAACTAAGCAATATATAGAAAATTCCAGTGAATAAGGGAAGATTCATTGCATGATCTCTAACTACTACAATTACAGAAAAGCTAAAAGTATGGAAATCTCAATGCCTTTTTTATTCCGTATGTTTCCTTTTTGGGCTTTTTTCTTTACTTACAGCTCAGCGTTCACAGTACATACAAATTGCCTTTTCGCATTCCTCATTCTGGAATTTCCATTTCAGCCCCCAGCGTTTAATTGCCTGTATTATTTTCACGAAATCCACTCCACTTTCGGTCAGGTAATACTCGGATTTCGGGGGATTTGTTGAATTATCAACTTTTTTTGTAATCAAACCCTCAGTTTCCAGTTCAGTCAGCCTCTCCGAGAGAATTTTTGGGGTTATGTAGCCGAGTTTTCTTTTGAGCTCATTAAAGCGCTTTTCCTTTTTCTCCCCTTTGTGCAGCTCCAGAAGTATATGAATCGTCCATCTTTTCCCGATGATATTCATAGTCTTGTAGACTGTGCAGTCTTTCATAGTATAAACATGGAAACTGTCTGATATATAAGTTAGTATTTCTGATATACTAGTATCAAAAGGATACTATTATAAACAACAATTTATAAAACTACCCCTATTAATATATTGGGTACATTTTCTGTATTCTGTGTAATAGGACCAAAAACAGCCTACTATTGGAGAACTCTACATGGACCCTGTCAAAATTGCCGTGGTTTTCAGTGTACAGAAAAAGATTCAGAAAACTTGGAGATAATGATAAACTATGAAAGACAATTTACCGGAAAAAGGTGCAATCGTTCAGAGAGACCGTGAAACCTATGCAATCGCTCCTCACATCCCCGGAGGAATTGTGGACCCTAAAACCCTTAGGAAGATAGCTGATGTTGCGGAAAAATATGGGGCCGCTGCTCTTAAGATGACTTCTGCCCAGAGGATTGCAATCGTGGGTATGAAAGAGGAAGATCTTGATGATGTGTGGGCTGACCTGGATATGAAACCCGGCGCAGCTGTAGGGCTTTGCGTAAGAAGCGTAAAATTCTGTCCAGGGACTACTTTTTGTAAGCAGGGAAAACAAGATGCTGTAAGCCTGGGTCTTAAACTGGATGAAAAATACCACGGAATGTCGATGCCTTCCAAGCTAAAGATGGCTGTTTCCGGTTGTCCGAACTCTTGTTCTGAACCTGCCATTAAAGATATAGGGGTAATGGGCACTGCTAAAGGGTATACCCTGATGGTAGGAGGTGCTGCGGCTGCAGCTCCAAGACTTGCTGAAGTTGTCGCAAAAGAACTGTCAGAAGAGGAAGTTCTTGATGCAATCGAAAGAATCGTTAATTTCTATAAAGGCTCTGGTACTAAAAAAAGGCTTGGAAAATTTATTGAAGATGCGGGCCTTGAGAATTTCAAAACGCAGGTAGGCCTGTAATATCTACAGCCCTTAAATTGTCTTATTCAGCTTTGAGCGTCTTCTGATATGTTTCTACATAATATGCTTTATCCTGTAAACTCTTGATTCCATAAAAATCAAGAGTTTCAGGAACTAAAAACTATATTCTCTGGAAATAATGAAAAATTTATATAACTAGAAATATAGAACAGATACAAGGATATGGGAGAAATATTGTTAATCGAAAAAACCAAAAATATTAACACAAAATATGTCTTTACAATGCTAAGGCCTATCGCTAGACATAATGCTGAGAAATGCTGAGAAGTAAAAAAACTGTGGTCAAAAGGGGAGAAATACGTGAAAGTTACTGAGATGAAATCCTCATCTGAGAAGCCAAATCCTCACAATGTTAGTGTTCGGATGCTTTACGACAAGGAATATGCTCAAGTAGTTCACGTAGAGCTAAAACCAGGAGAGGCCTTAAAAAAGCGCATCACCCCCACAGATGTCTTTTTCGATGTTCTTGAAGGAAAAGGTGTCGTTGAGATTGGCGACGAACAACAGGAAGTAAGCCGGGATATGATAATTGAGAGTCCTGCAAGGCTTCCTCATCGACTTCTGAATCCGGAAAATCCTATTTTCCGGGTGCTGGTAGTAAAAGCTCCAAGACAAACCGAGGCATAAATGGAAGAAAAAATAAAACCTACAAAAATAGCGGTCGTACGCTGCGACATAGTCTCAGAAACCTGTCCGGGTGTAGGCTGCTTTAAGGCTTTCAATGAAAGAAAGTCGCATTTTGAGGCCTACGACGAGAATACTCAGATGATCGCCTTTTTCACGTGCGGAGGTTGTTCTGGCAGGAGAGTATATCGTCTGGTAAATACCCTCAAAAAGTATGGTTTGGATGCCGTACACCTCAGTTCTTGTATGCTTATGGAAGACACTTATCCTAAATGCCCCAACTTGGATAATATCAAAAAAACGATTCAGGATGCGGGAATAAAGGTTGTAGAAGGTACTCATCACTAAATATCGGTTTTGATAAAAAAGCTTATAGGCAAGAAATACTTCAAAAGCCGAACAGATACAACGCAAAAGAGGGAAATATGTCTACAGAAGAGAACAAGGCAATAGTTCGCCGATTCTTTGAAGAAGAACCTTCTAAAGGAAATATGAGTGCTGCTATAGAGTTCTTCCGCGTTAAGGACATAAGATCATTGAGCTGTGTAAGGCTAACCTTCTTGGTCTGATGCAACAGCTAGGGATTATTCCTGTGCTTGGAAACAGAGATTAAATTTTATTAGGTAGAGACGGTACCATTTTCATATTTCTTACATTTAAAATTCCATAATGAAAATTTCATTTAAAATTCTACAATGAAAGTACAACTTAGAATAAACTAGGGTAATAAAATGAGCCATGATATAACTCGGGATCGAGATATCGAAAAAGATGAAAATTACGAAGGTGCAGACCTTGAACTTCGGGACATTTCCCTTCCAAACACAGGTAATATCCTGTATTCGATTTTAAACTCTTTAAACCACAATATTGCAAACTTTTATGCTTATACGAAGTTCAAAGACTATATTTCTGAAAAGACCTTGGATATTGAACTGCTCCAGAGGAGCATGAGCATCCATAGGGATTTTTCAGCCCTGTTCCTGCACACCAAAGAAGAACTGGTACTTACTTATCCTGATCTTCTCGAAAAAGCTGAAAAGTTGTTGTTCAAAAGAGAAACAGGTATGGATTTTATAAGCTATACTCGGAAGATGTGCAAATTAATAAATGCCTATAAAGAAACGTTGTACAGGGAAGGATATTTACCGGACATTTAAATAAAATTCCCAGCGATATCATATTCTATAATTCATCACGCAACACACTTAATATATTTTTTATCTGGACTATCTTTGAAGGGGGTCGATTTAATGGTAAAAAGAATGATAGTAAAAATTGATGAAAAAAAGTGTACAGGCTGCGGAAAATGTGTTGCACCCTGTGCCGAAGGTGCTATTAAAATCATCAACGGAAAGGCAAAGGTCTTATCTGAAGAGCTCTGTGACGGCATGGGTTTTTGCGTCGGCATTTGCCCCGAAGGGGCACTCTCGGTAGAAGAAAGATACACTGTAGAATTTAACTTGGAAAAAGCAGAAGCCCAGCCCAAGCAAAAAGATAGTTCCATTAACTGTTTTTCCTGCGGAACCGGTGAAGACACCAGCTATCTCCTTCCTCTCAGGCATAATTTGCAAAGTCTTTGGGTTTGTACCCGTTGTCTTCCTAAACTGATTCATGGATAATAACTTTTATCTGCCTAAATAAGTCAGCTGAGCACAAGTGTTGCACTGCAACTGTTGTGCTGCAACCGTTGCGCCGGTTGATCACACCGATAGGGTTTGGGGATAAAATTCTCAAACCCAAACGTTGTCAGGGTTTTCGATCAAG
>Ga0207800_1000133_pt1 | contig 26668 bp, 29 predicted proteins | sample LuqExpMetageno11_FD_187769 | JGI IMG/M metagenome (GOLD analysis project Ga0207800, IMG submission 187769) | Tropical forest soil microbial communities from Luquillo Experimental Forest, Puerto Rico - Sample 11 (SPAdes) | ecosystem: Environmental > Terrestrial > Soil > Tropical forest ... | reverse complement strand
TCTGGACCGGCGATACATTGGGCTTCGTCTGGATCGGTGATACATTGGGCATTGTCTGGACCGGCGATACATTGGGCTTCGTCTGGACCGGTGATACATTGGGCTTTGTCTGGATCGGCGATACATTGGGCTTCGTCTGGACCGGCGATATATTGGGAACAGCTTTTACCGGCGAAACTCCCGGATTTGCCTGCATCTGCGGCATGGCGCCCACCTGAGGCATCGTTCCCATCGGTCCGTTATGCATAATATCTTTCATTTTGATTTCCTCTTTCATATAATGATTCCTCCGGATCTGGTGCACTTCAGTACCATTATATGAACAGCCCGATATCAGTGTGAAAGAAATATTATGTAAATATGTTGCGCAGGTTGTTTCTGCGCAATAGTTTATGGAGTGTGTTTACTGGCTAATTCCGGATATGACAAATGCCTTCTGATCGGCAGAATAGTCAAACCTGACGTAGGCGCTGTTTTCACCTTCAACGAAACGTGACACGGACATGTCCGCTCCTTCCGCAAGCTTGACACTCAATTTGACATCAAGATAAAGGTCCCCGTCTCCGGAGCCTCTGATCGGATCTATCTTTATATCTATTATCTCGACCTTGCGAATAGTTTTTTTCATTTCTCCGGTGTAGGTACTAAGATCCACGGTCCTGTCCTTTAGTGGCACTCCCGCGTATTCGACGGCATAAGCTTCCTCATAATTTCCCTGGTTTATCGCATCGGCCCATTTCGTCAACGGTTCGGTCAAAACCTTGATATCGATGAGCTGTTTCAGATCGTTGATGAATTTGATCCTTTCATTGAGAGCAGCCGCTCTATTGTCCCTGTCCGACGTAAGGTTGGAATTTTCCTGCGCAAGCTGTTTATTATCCTTATCGAGCTGATCTACACGGTCATTCAGCTTGTTGTTCTCGTCAACAAGATTTTCGATCTCCCGTTTCTGGGAGTTTATCGTAGCATTATAGCCCGCATTCGCGTTTTCGAGATTCTTCAGCTCCGTTACCTTGCTCTCTCTGTCCCACAGCAAATAGTTGAATGCAACGAACAGAGCAGTCAATAGCACAAAAACCATCACAAGAATAAACTTTTTCATAATGCACCACCGGTCAATCAAATTATCGGATACCAAAAAGCCTCTTTGCGTTGGAAGTAGTTATATCGGCAATATCGTCCAGTGATCTGCCTTTTATTTTAGCTATTTTCTCAGCGATAAACCTTACGTATGCAGATTCGTTTCTTTTCCCCCTGTGCGGTTCCGGAGCAAGGTACGGACTATCCGTTTCTATGAGCAGCATATCTTCCGGGACAAACTTTACGACGTCCAGGAGCCTGTTTGCATTCTTGAAAGTAACGGGGCCCGCTATGGAAATCATAAAACCGAGCTGCATGACCTCTCTTGCCATCTCGATGCTGCCAGTGAAGCAGTGCAGAATGCCGCCGACCTCTTTCGCATTCTCAGCTTTCAGAATATTCAGCGTATCTTCGTGAGCGTCCCTGTCATGTACTATGATCGGCTTTTTGACGTTCCTGGCCAGTGAGATCTGTTTGGCGAACCATATCTTTTGCGCTTCGCGCGGCGAGTTGTCATAAAAATAATCAAGCCCGATCTCGCCTATGGCAACTACCTTCGGATATGAGGCGAAATCGGTAAGCGCCGAAATAATATTGTTGTTGAGATCGATAACGTTATGTGGATGCACGCCTACAGCTGCATAAAATATATCATAATTCTGGGACAGGGTTACGTTTTCTATTGATGAAGCTACATCCGAAGACGCCGTCAGTATAAGTCCGACTCCGCTATCCCTGGCTCTTTCGATCGTTTCGTTGAGATCTTCGTTATACTGCGGATCATAATAATGAGCATGCGTGTCAAAAAGCATATACCACCTCATGTTAGTTCGGTAATCTATGTTAATAATAATTGTCAAATATAATTATAAATGATTATTGTCAAAACTGCAACAAACCGGCCTTTTTGGAGGCCGGCTGCCGAAATGCCGATCGTAATGTTAAATTACTTGACTTTAGCGCCGGTTCCGATCACTCCGTCCAGCGTTGCAACCACAAGCGAATCCTCATTGGAAGCAGCAAGAATCATGCCTTGCGACTCGATACCCTTAAGCTTCACAGGCTTCAGATTCGCAACGAGGATAACAGATTTTCCTATGAGACTGTCGGGAGAATAATATTTCGCTATACCGGAAACGACCTGCCTGATCCCGCCGCCCATCTCCAGCTTCAGTTTGAGCAATTTATCGGAGCCCTCGACTTTTTCTGCTTCCAACACCTTGGCAACACGGAGGTCCAGCTTTGCAAAATCCTCTATCGTGACCAGTTCCGCTTTTCCTGCGGCGTCGTCTGAAGCGGCTTTATTTTCTTGGGAAGCCTTGCTTCCCGACCCTGCAGCGGCTTTGTTATCCGCGGCAGCCTTAATTTCGGGAGCTGCGACCTTACTATCCTGAGCCTGCGCGGCCTGAGAGGCAGGATTCAGTTTCTCAAGCTCTTCCATTTCCTTTTTTATATCGATCCTCGGGAAAATGACCTCTCCCTTGTTGATAGAAACACCCTCAGGGTAGCTTCCCCATCTTTTTGCGCTTTCCCAGTCCAAAGCGCCGCTTCCCGAAATACCCAGTTGGTGCCATATTTTCCCCGGCGTCTCTGTCATGAATGGCTGGATAAGTATCGACACTATGCGAAGGCTCTCAGCCAGGTTGTAAATGACTGCGGCGAGCCGTGACATGTTCTCTTCAGATTTGGCCAATAACCAGGGCATCGTCTCGTCGATATATTTGTTTGTCCTCGATACGGCCTTCCATATCTCTGTCAGCGCCGCACTGAACTGGTATTTGTCCATCAGTTCTTCGACTTTCTGCGGCAGCTCTGCGTACATAGCTTTGAGCTCGCTGTCAAATTCTCCTTCTGTACGCTGTTGCGGCAGCACGCCTCCGAAATATTTATCGATCATGGCAACTGTCCTGCTTACCAGGTTTCCAAGGTCATTTGCCAGGTCCGAGTTTATCCTCTGTATCAAGGCTTCATTGGAAAATACGCCGTCGGAGCCAAAGGGCACCTCACGCAGCAGGAAATAGCGCACAGCATCGACTCCATACTTGTCTATGAGAATTACAGGGTCTACAACATTGCCCTTGGATTTGGACATTTTTCCGCCCTCGAGCAACAGCCAGCCGTGGCCGAAAACCTGCTTCGGCAGAGGTTCTCCGAGCGCCATCAGCATTGCAGGCCAAATTATCGTATGGAAGCGTATGATCTCCTTTCCAACGAGATGGACGTCTGCAGGCCAGTATTTCTTATAGTCCGCGTCATTATCGGACATGAAACCGAGTGCGGTTATGTAGTTGGACAATGCGTCGATCCAGACATAAACGACATGTTTATCGTCAAAGGTGACTGGCACGCCCCAGTTGAAGGTCGTCCTCGAAACGCAGAGATCCTCAAGGCCTGGCCTGAGGAAGTTGTTCAGCATTTCATTGCGTCGTGATACCGGCTGAATAAAATCGGGGTTTTCTTCTATATGCTTTATGAGCCTGTCCTGATATTTCGACAGCCTGAAAAAGTAGCTTTCTTCCTTCGTGAGTTCTACTTCCCTGCCGCAGTCCGGACATTTGCCGTCAACCAGCTGGGTCTTGGTCCAGAAGGACTCGCAGGGAGTGCAGTACCAGCCTTCATACTCGCTCTTGTAAATATCCCCATTGTCATACAGCTTTTTGAATATTTTCTGGACAGCAGCTTCGTGATAACTGTCGGTCGTTCTGATAAACCTGTCGTTGGATATCTTCATGGTTTTCCAGAGCTCTATTATGCCGGAGACGATCTCGTCAACGTATTGCTTGGGGGTGATTCCCTTTGCCTCCGCTTTCCTCTGTATTTTCTGGCCATGCTCGTCCGTGCCCGTAAGGAACATGACATCATACCCTTTAAGTCTTTTATATCTTGAAATGGCGTCCGCAGCCACAGTCGTATACGAATGTCCGATGTGCAGCTTGTCGCTCGGGTAGTATATTGGCGTTGTGATATAAAAAGTTTTATTTTCCATTTCCAACCTCCGTCGATCATCTTTAGCTTCCCTATTAATATACATTTTAGCCATGACTTTTTCAAGCAGTATTTGGGGCAGGCCCGCTGGCTGCAAGAGCGAACCCTGCCACGCTTTTCATAATTTACGGGTGTGAGGAATAAACATTATTAGAAGGAGAATTTGTCCAATGACGCAGTATGGAGACATCGTGCCCGTATTTATTCGTTACGGCTTTAAAACACTGCCGGAGGCGCGGAAACAGTATGCTTCGAGTAAAATAATGCAGCAGCTGTGCATCCCAAGTGAAAAAAGAAGCATTGCCGCTACAATATCCTCCGAAAACACTCCCGGACCGGAAATGCTGCCCTGCATCCTTACGGCACAGCTACCGGGGAAAGATACGGAAGGGTTTATGGCATTCGCTCACTCGGTATTGTCAATATGCGAGTTGATCGAAACTTACAGGCATAACAAGGACATCTCACAGGAGCTGGAGATCAGAAGGCTATACAGCTGCCTGGCCTGCGCGGTCGATCCGTCGAGGAATAGCAGTTGTCCCATGCTCCATTCAATAAAGAACAAACCGCGCACCGGTACCGCCGAAGGGAACGAACCTTCAGCCCAGACCTGCCTCTCAGACCACTGCAGACTACAGTTGGCCGTCCTGCCTTCCTACAGGCTCATCGCATCTAAAATGAAAAAGTACCTGCAATTTTTTATAGACCTGCAAGCATATCGTTATTACCCTCCGCTGGCAAGCGTCGAAATGCTGAAAGTCTGGAGCAGCGGATATCTTCAGCGGTATCACGATATCAACTGGTGGGAATTCTGCGCGGCATCAGATTCATTATCCGGGGTATTCACAATGTATGCGGCCGCAGCCCGGCCCGAGCTTTCGAACGAGGAAGTCGCCCTGCTCGACGAAGCCTGCTTTCCCTGGCTGTGCGGTATGGATTCGCTTCTCGGATCGGTTTTGCGCATGAGGACACAGGAGGTTGAAGGCCTTAATTTCGCGTCATTTTACAGCAATCTTAAGGAATGTGAGGAAAGGATAATCTTTTTTGCGGAAAAGGCAACGGCATCGTTTGCAAGGCTCAGAAACGGAGAAATATACTGCAATATATTACAAGTCATGATCAGCATGTATCTTACGGAGCCCGAAGCGGAATTCGGCATGCTGAAGCTTGCAAGCCCCAATATCCTGAAGAAATGTTCGGCAGTCAAATATGCAAATGCGTGGCGTCTGCTGCGCATGGCCGGATTCATGAGACAGACGGCCTGTGAAGAATAGGCCGGCGGCCTGTGAAGAATAGACCGGCGGCCTTATCTCCCGAATACAAAGGCACATATCCAGGCGGAAGCTATCACGCTTACACCATCCGCAAACAATGCCGCAGCAAGCGTATACCTGATGTTCTTTATACCTGCAGCACCGTAATATACTGCAAGCGTATAGAAAATAGTTTCAGTGGATCCCATCATGGTCGAAACGACCCTTCCCACATATGAATCCGGACCGTACAGGTTAACGATATCAGATACCAGCGCAAGTGAAGCGCTTCCCGATACCGGACGCAAAAGGGCAAGCGGCATAGCCTCTGCAGGGATTCCCAATAATGACGCAAGCGGCGTCAGCAGGTATATTATAAAATCCAGAGCTCCGGAAGCCCTGAATACGCCGACCGCCGTGAGAAGACCTACCAGGGGCGGCAATATCCTGACCGTTGCCTTTAAGCCCTCCGCCGCTCCTTCAACAAACGCATCATATACCTTTACCCTTCTTGACAGCCCGGCTCCCAGCACAAGCAGGAATAATACAGGCAGCGCATACAGCGATATACGTGCGAATATAGAGAAATTCATAATAAAGACCCGCCATGCAGCAAATTCCGTTTACCGCCAGATCGCGAAAGCAGCCGGACAGCTGCAATACCCGCCAGGGTGGCACAGGCCGATGCAAACCAAACGCAGGCCATGATCTCGGAAGGAGCCGCAGAGCCTGCATCCATCCTGATCGCTATCACCGTAGCCGGTATCAGTTGTATCGCAGATGTGTTCAATACAAGGAACATGCACATCGAATCGGAGGCGGTGTCACTACCCGCGTTGGCCTTCTGGAGTTCCTCCATCGCCCTTATGCCGAGCGGTGTCGCAGCGTTCCCAAGTCCCATGAAATTCGCGGCAAGGTTCATAACGATAGCACCCTGTGCCTTTTTATTGCCTGCAAGCTTCGGGAACAACAGGCCCATCACAGGGGAGGCAAAACGGGCTATGAACCTGATCAGGCCGCTTTTCTCCATGACCTTCATAAGCCCCGACCAAAGGCACATGATCCCCAGCAGTCCGATGCAAAGCTCAACAGCCTTGCCTGCTGAAGTAAAGGCGGCCTGTGTCACTTCCTCCAACCTGCCGTTGATGATACCGACAACAAATCCAACCAGCAGCATACCTGCCCAGATATAGTTCAGCATGCGATCCCCCCAGAAAATACAGCATTACTTACGAAATATATATGAGACAGGTTTGTTATCAATACTATAATTAGTCGGTCGGCAATAAGTTTTTAAGTATTAATAACACTGTATATATTTCAATTAGGTTGACAATAATCGTGTCGTTATTCGTCGAAAATCCTTATTGCATTTTCCAGCTAATTTGTGGTTGACGCATTTGATGAAGATAATTAACATAATATTGCCATATTGTATATACATGTACACCTATTATCCGTAATAAAGCTTCTATGCGGTCTGTAAAAACATGAGCGGAATACTATGTATTTTCTAGTTTTAATTTCCAATACATTTTTTTGAATTTTTTAAAATTAATTGTTGACGATTACTGGAATTTATGCTAACATTAAATCACAAAAGATTGTCGAATAATGTTATTTGAGGAGGAAAGAACATGAAATCTACTGGAATTGTAAGAAAAGTTGATGAACTCGGAAGAGTCGTCCTTCCTATAGAATTGAGGAGGACACTTGACATTGCTGAAAAGGACGCACTGGAAATCTACGTTGATGGCGCCACCATCATATTGAAAAAGTACGAGCCCGCTTGTATTTTCTGCGGAGATGCAAAGGATGTTATCGTATACAAGGGTAAAAATATCTGCCCTAATTGCATGAAGGAACTCAAGAAATAGCAATTGCGAAAATAATGCCCGGCCGTATTTATTACTGCCGGGCTTTTTGTTAAGTCAGAACTATTTCTCCAGAAGGCTGTTATATACGTCCCTTTTGCTCAAACCCCTGTCTTCGGCTACCTTTTTAAGCGCTTCCTTCCTTGTCAGTCCGGCGTCAAGGTACTTTTGCAAATGATCCTCAAGGCTGACAGAATTCCAGCTTTCGGTACGTGATTCCTCAAGAAGCTTCTCATCCGCGCCTTCAAGTATCAGGACAAATTCTCCCTTTGGCGGTTCCGCATCATATTTGGCAACAGCTTCGTCGAGCGTGCACCTTACGATCTGCTCAAACTTCTTTGTAAGCTCTCTGGCAAGTGCTATCCTTCTGTTACCGAATGCATCCCTGAGATCCTTAAGCGTATGTATGAGCTTATGAGGGGCTTCATAAAAAACAAGGGTTCTTGTGTCCTCCCTGATGGATTTCAGCCTTTCAGCCCTTACCCTTTTGTTCATAGGCAGGAAGCCCTCAAATGCAAATCTCCCGGAAGGAAGGCCGGAGACGACAAGCCCGGTGATCACTGCTGCAGGCCCCGGTATCATCGTAACAGTTATACCATGCTCCACTGCAAGCCTTACAAGGTCCTCACCAGGGTCTGAAATACCCGGCGAGCCCGCATCGGAAACTATTGCGATTTTTTTCCCTTCCATAAGCTTCTTTATCAGGTAAATGCCTTTTTCTATCTTATTGTGCTCGTAATAGCTGACCAGCGAATTTTTTATCCCGAAATGATTCAGGAGCTTCAGCGTCTGCCTTGTGTCCTCCGCCGCGATCAAATCGACCTCCCTGAGGATCCTCAAAGCCCGCATTGTAATGTCTTCCAGATTTCCAATAGGAGTCGCCACCAGATAAAGTGTTCCCGTATCGCTCACGTTACTTCGCCTTTCATATAACATATTTCAAACGTTTATATTTTTGTCCCTGTTATATATTTCGTCTATTTCCTTAGAGTAATTACCGTTCTCATCATATATGTACAAGGGCTCGAGTACCCTGAGTTCAGGATTGCCGTCCCTGGTCCCGCTGATGAGCAGAAGGTTCGGCTTTTTCCCGGGTGAGGGATGGATCATCCTGAGCTGTTTGGGCTCTATACCATTGGTACGCATGCTGAAGATTATATCTGCAAGCCTTTGAGGCCTGTGTACCATTGAAAATCTGCCACCTGGTCTGAGGAGCTTCGCCGCGGTTGAAACTACATCCTCGAGCGTGCACAGCAGCTCATGCCTCGATATGGCCTTTGTATCGGCGGGGTTCAGCAAGCCTCCGCCTTTACACATGTAGGGCGGGTTCGATACTACCGCATCAAAGCTCGAAGCTCCGAAAAGCGTAACCGCTTCTTTGATATCTCCCCCGATTATTTTGACCTTGTCGCCAAGACCGTTCATATCTACGCTCCGCTTTGCCATATCAGCAATATCGGCCTGTATTTCAAGTCCGGTCACTTCACGCGGCCTCTTTTTGGCGGCCAATAGAACGGCAATAATACCCGTGCCCGTACCCAGGTCGATGACCCTGCTGCCCGCAGCTATCTGTGCAAAATGTGAAAGCAGCACTGCATCCACGCCGAAACAAAACCCATCCTTCTTCTGTATGAGCTTCAATCCCTTATATTGCAGATCGTCGACCCTTTCATCTTCACGGATCTCAATGTCCAAACAAAAGCCCCTTTCACATTAATCAAAATCACCGCCGTATAACTAAATAAGGAGCCACGCTTCAGCTAAATGCCGATGCCTGACCCCTTAATTGCATCCTGAATAATTACTCCGGTTTCGGAGCATCAACGGGACATACGTTTGCGCACGAGCCGCACTCAATACATGCGTCGGCATCAATAACATATTTGCCGTCACCTGCCGAAATGCATGATACCGGGCACTCGGATTCACATGCGCCGCAGCTGATGCATTCATCACTAATTTTATATGCCATCAGGAACACCTCCTCAGCCTTTTTGTTTACTTAACGTGTAAGCAAGCCTTTATTATTTTACCACCAAAGTATTATTATGAAAATACTTTTTCATAAAAACCAAGAAACTATTCCATGCGCCGCCCATTAATCTTCAAGGGCTTTCAAAGCCTCTATATCCGCATCGTTCTCCTCACGGACGGTCACATCCTTGATGAGCTTGATTTCGCTCAATTTGTAGGACTTCAGATCTGTCTCGTTACCCTTGTCGAGCCTGACCTTGACGATCTCCCTGATCAGATAAGTCTCAACGACTACACCCTGGCCTTCGGGAGTCTCAACGATCGCCCCGGTCTTCGGAGCTCTCCTTATTATCGACTCGTATGCGTCTTGCTCGTATTTGAGGCAGCACATCAGCCTGCCGCATGTTCCGGATATCTTTGTAGGATTAAGGGACAGTCCCTGTTCTTTTGCCATTTTTATCGATACCGGCTGGAATTCCCCGAGATACGAGCTGCAGCAGAGCACTCTTCCACACACCCCTATGCCGCCCATCATCTTTGATTCATCCCTGACGCCTATCTGGCGCAATTCTATGCGTGTCTTGAACACCGCCGCAAGGTCTTTGACCAGTTCCCTGAAATCGACCCTTCCGTCAGCTGTAAAGTAAAACAATATTTTATTGTTATCGAATGTATATTCTACATCGATCAATTTCATTTCAAGGTTGTGATCCCTGATCTTCTGAAGACAGGACGCAAAAGCTTCCTTCTCCTTCCGGCTGTTGTCGGCTGCACGCTTTATATCATCCTCCGTCGCGACACGCATGACTTTTTTCAGCGGAGCAACCACCTCATCGTCAGAAATCTCGCGGGTCGGGATGACAGCCTCCCCGAATTCTATTCCCCTTGCCGTTTCGACTATAACATTGGTGCCGGCATCGACTTCAAATTGATCAGGGTCAAAGTAATATACCTTTCCGGCCTTCTTGAATCTGACTCCAACCACCTTTACCATTAAAAATCCTCCCGAAGACTAATCAACAAATTATCTACAGCCAACTGCATGTTGGCATTCTGTTTCAATGCCCTGCGTGCAGCCTCCAAAGCATCGATTTTGCCTACGATGCCGCGGCTTGCGCGCGTTTGGGCATTATTTAATATCATATCCTTTTTATCTGAATTAATCAACATATTTTCATTCCCAGTCTCACACATTATCAGCAGATCCCTGTAATAAAGCAGCATTATGTCCAGCAGCAAACCCGCGCTGTCCCTGTTCTCCTCCATCAATGCCGTAAACTCCAGTATACTGCCGGTCTTTCCCTTCTCAACGCCCGGCAGCATTGAGAGTACCTGATCGCGAAGCCTTGAGAAATCTCCGGAGCCTGCAATCTCCAAAGCCAGGCCGATATTTCCGTCGGAATAATCGATAGCCAGTTCGGCTGCCTCATGATCGTCTCCAACTGTTGATGCCAGAGCCTGACGTACCTGGTCGTGTGTATATTTTCTGAAATGCAGATGCTGCGCCCTCGATCGCACAGTTTCCAGAAGCGCCTCATAATTTGCGGTGAGGAGTATTATCACGACATATTCAGGCGGCCCCTCAAAAGTCTTCAAAAGGCAGTTCTGCGCCTGTTCCGTCATTTTTGCCGCATCCTCCACGATATATACCTTCCGTTTCGAATACATCGGCTTTATTGCGACATCACCCTGGACGTCCCTGATCATATCCACACCTATACTGTTCTCTTCGGTATTTATCCTGTGAAAGTCCGGGTTCGATCCATTTTCAAAAAGCTGGCACGGTACGCATTTCCCGCAGGTCTTTCCGTCCTTCGAATCATTGCACAGCAAAAGACCGGCAAACAGATGGGCTATCGTTTTCTTTCCCATGCCGGCCGGTCCCGTAAAAATATATGCGTGTCCGACTCTGTTTTCCGACAATGCTCTTTCGAGGCTGGCTACAACCTCTTTTTGTCCTATGATCCCGCTGAAATCCATTTATTGCCCCTTTGAATGTTTCAAATGAAATCCACGCCTTAAGGGCGCTAAACATCCTACCTACCAGTACAGATCGAGTATCAGTCCCCTGATGTCTTCCAAACGCTGGAGAAGGCTTATGTTATCCTTTTCCCCGTTCAAAACTTCCTGCGTGAGCTTATCCAGTTCATCATTGATGTTTTGTACTATGGCATAGACCTTATGCCGGCCTCTTCTGTCGAGAAGGCTTTTCTTCGAAAATTTTCTTGAATTTCCGAGCGCCGTATCAAGAAACTCGGCGATAAGCTTCCTGTATATCTTGAGTTCCCTGACGTCGACCCGCTTGGAAAGAGTCTCTCCCTGTTTCACTATATCCTGCACAAGCTTTTCGAGACGCTGCTCGTAGTCAACGTCCTCCGCTTTAGCCAGCTGGCTGCGGAAATCGGCATTCCTGCCTGCCTTTATCTTTACATCGTCCTTAACCGGCATGCCCGGTAATCCCGTGGGATTACCCAGAGAATCTACAACCTTCAAAGGTATACCTCCAAGTGCGCAGCGTTACTTCAGGGCTAGGCCTTCTCGAAACGCTCGACATCCAGAATGAAAATCGTAGCGCCGCCGACAACGACTTCGACAGGGTATGGGATGAACATCCCGCCCATTCCGTTCGGAGTCATGCTGGAATTTATCACCTGTTTTCTGCTCTTTGACTTTCTCTTTATAACGTCGATAACAGCGTCCAGGCTGGCTTCTTCGACACCAACAAGCAGAGTCGTATTGCCGGCCTTCAGGAAACCACCCGACGAACAGAGTTTGGTAACGCTGAATCCGTTTTTGTTAAGTTCCTCCATGACCTTTGATCCATCTTCATCATGAACGATAGCAAATACAAGTTTCATACGCTCAGCCTCCCTTTGTAAATATGATACATCTATACAAGCTTTATAAAACCAAGAGTCACCTCAAGCTGCCTTCGTATATCCTGCCAGACCTCCGCTTCGGACCTCGAAGCATCAATAGCCTTTATCCTGCCCGGAAATCTTCTGGTCAATTCCCTATACCCGTTGTAAACCTTTCTGTGGAAATCCATCAGCTCATTTTCTATCCTGTCGCTTCCCGTCGATTCCATTCTCCTTTTCAGGCCTATTTCGGGATCCAGATCGAGAAAGAAGGTTATATCGGGCATCAAGCCATTTACCGCTATATTCGTGATACTCTCAAGTCTGTCCAGCGCAATGCCTCTGCCAAAACCCTGGTAGGCATAAAATGAATCCACATACCTGTCGCAGATGACCGTTACGCTTTTTTCGATTGCCGGCCGTATCACCTGCTCCACCAATTGCGCCCGCGCTGCCGAATACAGAAGTAATTCCGCGGTATCCGACATTTCAGTATATTCCGGGTCCAGTATTATGGAGCGTATATTTTCACTGATCCTTGTCCCGCCCGGCTCTCTGGTTAGAAGCACTTCACAGCCCATCGAGGCAAGGTGCTCCCGCATTTTCATTATCTGCGTCGTCTTTCCGCTTCCGTCCGTGCCTTCAACTGTGACAAACAATCCCCGATTCATATTTACCCACCTGTATGCTGCTTCTACCTGCTATAATAACATTATACCATGATTTATCATTGTATAATTGGCCACATATGATTTATTTCCTGTGCAGGACCGCGACTGTGCCATTCTCTCCGATTCCATGAACGGAACCTCCGGAACGGACAAGTGTCGCGATATAATCAACCATATCGCGGCTTATAATCTCGCCGGGACATACCAGCGCCAAACCGGGCGGATACGGCGAGATCATGCCTCTGCTCGTTCTGCCGGCCGTATCTTCGAGCGAAATATGGTCGACCTCCGCCTCAAGTATCGCCGAGGAGCTCACTGCCTGCACGGGCGCTCTAAGTCCCCTGTATTCCGTGACAACGGACAGTATTTCACTCAATTCTGCAGTATTACCGGGAATATGAGCGCTATCCAGACTGGAAAGCGCTGAGAAAAGTCTTCGGATACTTTCTGGATCGTCAGCTACCGTAGCTATGCAAACGATATTAAACAGATCGGACATCTCCACCTGTATGTTATGTCTTTCCCTAAGCAGTTTTTCCGCAGAATAGCCTGTCATGCCGATACCTGCCGCATTTGCAGTCAACCTGGTACCGTCGAGTTCGAAGCCCGGCACATCGTTGCGGTCCAACATCCTGATACCGCTATTTCCCATTCCATTAAGCGAAGTCCTGACAGAAGACAATAGTCCGTCCAGCAGGCTTCTGCCGTTTTTCTGCATAAGCTCCCTGGCAATATCAAGATATGCCATAATAACATATGACGGACTGGTTGTCTGGAACATATCCAGAAAATATTCCAGCCTCTCCCGGTCAATATGGTCAGAACCGATATGAAGATAGGCGCCTTGAGTAAATGCCGGAAGCGTTTTGTGGGCGCTCTGTATGCACAGGTCCGCACCGGCTTCGAGCGCGCCCGCGGGAAGCTCCGTGTGGAATGAAAGATGCGCTCCGTGAGCTTCGTCGACGATAAGTATTTTTTTGTGTTTATGAACTATTTCAGATATTTTTTTGATATCACTGCAGACGCCGTAATAATTGGGCCGAGTGATAAGAACACCTGCTGCGTCAGGCATTTCAAACAACGCCTTCTCAACAGCCTGCGGTGTAATGCCCGTATTTATCCCGAATCCCGGCGAATACTCCGGCAGGATATATGCCGGATTAACACCCCTCAGCAGCATGCCGTTTATCACGGCGCTGTGTGAATCGCGTCCGACGATAAGATGCTCACCCGGTCTACATACTGTTGATATCGCGGCATGAAGGCCGACTGTACTTCCATTGACAAGAAAGTAGCTCTTCTTTGAGCCGAAGGCTTCGGCAGCCAGTTCCTGCGCCTCTTTCAACACGCCTGCCGGAGCGTGGAGATTATCCAGACCCGGTATTTCAGTCAGATCCAGTTTTTCGATCTCCGACAGAAATATCTCCGGGATGCCCTTCCCCAGCTTATGTCCCGGCATATGGAAAGGAACCGGCAATTTATCAGTATAGGATCTTATAGCGCTGTAGACAGGCGTATTCCAACTTCCTATAGCTGTTCTCCTCTTATCTCATTCCTGTTTTTTTCGTATATGATGCGAAGTCCTTCAAGCGTAAGACGGCCATTGACCTCATCTATGGTTTCGGCTTCAGATGCGATGAATTTTGAAAGCCCGCCCGTTGCAACAACTTTAATGTTTTCTTCCTTCATTTCCAGTTTGATTTTGTTCACAAGATAATTCACCTGGCCGACATATCCGTGAAATACGCCTGACTGCATGCCTGCCGGAGTATTGCGGGCGATGACCGCCCCATGCTTTGCAAGATCTATCCTTGGCAGCTTTGCAGTTCTCTGGTATAAAGCTTCTGCAGCGATTTTGATACCGGGGCATATCACTCCGCCAAGAAATTCTCCTTTGGAGGAAATGGCGTTGAAGGTGGTGGCTGTTCCGAAGTCCACTACGATAACAGGCCCGCCGTATATCTCATAGGCTGCGACCGCGTTTACGATCCTGTCCGCGCCCAGTTCACGCGGGTTCTCGTATTTTATATTTATGCCGGTCTTGATTCCCGGCCCGATAAGTATGGGATCCTTTTTCAAAAATCTCTGTATGGCATGTTCCAGAGAGAACATGACCGGCGGGACGACTGATGCGATTATAACCGCCTCTATATCTTCTATTGCAAGCTTTTCATAACTGAAGAAGTTGATGAAATACATGCCGAACTCGTCGGCTGTCCATTCCCTGTTAGTCCCGACCTTCCAATGGGCTATGAGTTTGCTGTCATCATAAACGCCAAACCTGATATTGGTATTGCCTACGTTCACTGCCAAAAGCACTGTAAAACCCTCCGTATCAGTACATCGGAAGCTGCCGTCTAAAGCTTCATGCTCCTGATTTCCATTATCTCAAGATCTATTTCCTTTTCAAGCCTTATGATATCCTGTTTGATATCGTCTATCGTCTCTTCCGCCCTGCTTCTCTGGTTATTGCCGTATCTGCCCTGCTGGGCGCCGGAATGCTGTCTTGGCTGGACGTCTCTTTCAGAGTCTCTCGGCTTTTCACGGTCACGATAATAACCCCTCTGCTGCCCGCTTTCTCTGCCATGCTGTTCATGCTGCTTTGCCTGGTGCATGTTGTTTCTCTGCTGAAAATGCCCCTGGTTTGAATTCTGGGACTGGTTCTGGCCCTGTGCTTCCTTATTTGCTGAAACCTGCGCATCAGAATTCTGCTGATTCTGCTGGCGGGGTTGATTATGCTGTCTCTGTCCCTGATTGTAGCCCTGGTAATTTCTGCTGCGGTTCTGCTCATTTCTGGGCTGATCATTTCTCGGCTGTTCATTTCTGGGCTGATCGTTCCTCGGCTGTTCGCTTCTGGGCTGATCGTTCCTGGGCTGTTCATTTCTGGGCTGCCCAGCTGCAGTTTTTTCCGTGTTCTGGGCGTTTACGGTCTGATTATTATCGACCATTGATTTTCCCTCCAGTCAATTCGCTTAACTTATTTTATTTTAAATACGTCAACAAGTCAACCCCAGCAACTTTGCGGCGTTTTCACCCAGCACCGCCTTTTCACGGCTTTCAGGAAGCATTGCGCTCCGTATTCTTTCCACTTCCTCTGTTTGGTCTTCCCAGGGCGAGTCGGTAGCAAAAAGCAGTTTATCGTAGCCGTGCTGCGAAGCTATCCTGTCGAACTGCACCCTCTCCATGCCTTGAAGACCGAAAGAAGTATCAAAATACAGATCTTCTCCTGCCAGGTATCGTTCGACCTCATCCCAGTAGGCGTAACCTCCCATATGGGCGGCAACGAACCTGGTCCCCCTGAATTCCCTCACTACTTTCCGCAAACGCTCGGGGGTGCAGTGATAAGGCGCCGGAAGACCTATATCGAGACCCGCGTGAAATATTACGATCAGGCCCAATTCAGCTGCCTTTTCATAGATAGGATACATTTTGGGATCATCGACATAAAACTGCTGATAATCAGGATGGAATTTTATCCCTTTGAGTCCGTCAGTGCGTATTCTCGCAAGTTCCGCCTTCCAGTCGTCAAAATCCGGATGCAGCGTACCGAAGGGAATTATGTCCTCGTCCTGCACCGAAGCCGCCCATTGATTAATCTTTGTCGTCTGCTGGGGCTTCGTCGCTATACTGAGCAATACAGATTTGTCAATTCCGGCTTTCTTCATCGACGACCGTATTCCCGATATGGTCCCGTCGGACCTGGCCGGGAGCCCGGCCACTTCTGCAAGCGCTGCTACCGCTCTTTGCGCCAATTCATCCGCAAAGCAGTGCACATGAAAATCAATTACCAATCAAAAAACCCCCTACCGTTCTGCAAAAACCCCTCACCTCAATAGTATATACCGCTTACGGATACCTCCCCCGAATACAGATCCCGGCGGACCCCGTCAAGGCAATCCACAGACAGCTTTCCATCCGGTGTTATATCGACCGCGGTCCCGGAATATTCGATGCCCTGTAATTTAAAGCTTACAGTCCTGCCCAGCGTTACAGAATATTTACGCCATCTTTCGAGGATATCCTCCCGTCGCCCGTCCGAAATCTGCCTTATTACCTCATCCAGTTTAAATAATACGGCCCGTATGACCGATAATTTGCTGAATTGCTTTATTTCAGCAGGATCTTTGGCTTGCGCCGACATCCTAAGTGAAACTGCCCTGTTCTTAAGCTCGTCAGGAAAGTCTTCCCTGTCCTGCGAAAAATTTATGCCTATCCCCAGAACTATATAATTGACTTTGTCCGCCTCAGAGCTCATTTCAAGGAGTATTCCGCAGACTTTTTTACCTTCGATAACGAGGTCGTTCGGCCATTTTATCCCGGTGCCGACCCCGGTCGCTTCCTTCAAAGCGTCGGCCGCTGCAACGGCTGCAGCCAGCGTCAGTATCTGTGTTTCTGCAGGAGCCATGTCCGGCCTCAGCACGACTGAAACGTATATGCCTTTGCCGGCCGGGGACTCCCAGTTCCTTCCGAGGCGGCCCCTGCCTGCAGTCTGGCGCCCGGCGACTACGGCCGTTCCCGCGACGCACCCTTCTGCCGCAAGCTTTTTTGCCAGGTTGTTCGTAGAATCGACTGTATCATAATATTCGACTGCCCGGCCGACAATGACTGTTCCCAGGCCGTCCGCGATCTCGTACGAATTGAGTTTTTCAAAAGACGGCAGGAGTCTGTAGCCCTTCCTTGAGGAAGCTTCAATGAGGTAGCCCTCCTGCCTGAGTTCCTCGATATATTTCCATACGGCTGTCCTGGAAACGCCAAACAGCTTCCCCAGTTCGCCACCGGAGACGCATCCCGGCGAAGCCTCCTTGAGCCGGTGCAGTATATTGTACTTCATTAGGTCCTCCTGATCATCCCTTAATATCCGCTCATATCGGGTATTTTCAGTGTGTAAGTCCTGCCATCGCCGGCATAAGTGAAAACAGCCAGCCCATTTGCACTATCCTCTATTGCTTTTGCCTTGCCGTCTTTACACAGCTTTTTAAAGAAAAAGTAAAGCAGCGTATCGTTCAGATCGTCATGGACCTCCTTCATGCCTTCCAGGAGGTTGTTGAAATAGAGCTCCTGCGAATTGCTGTAAAGCACGGGGGAATCCAGTCCTTTCCCGGGCAGGCTGATCTGATCGCTGAGAATGGTGCTTGTTATAAGGCATTCCGGCAGTCTGTAACTGCCGAAGGTGTAGTTTTCGATCGGCATTATGGAACGCCTGTAAAGCTCCATTGCTTCAGGGTGCGGCAAGCCTGCCTTATACAGCAGCGTATCCGCTATCCGGCAATGTTTGGGCTGCACCTCCAGCTTCAGGCATTTGAAGTCGGAAGATGTGTATTTTTCATAGTCATCCCTGGGATTGAGCAATGCGGTTATACATTTTTTCATTTCACCGTCTATCTCTACTTCACGGCTGTACCACTCGGAAAGCTTGATGCCGCATTCAACTGCAACACCCGTTTTATCGGCGGGAAGATATAAATATACCTCGACCACACATTCACCTCCAAACTTAGCCTAAAGGAATGAGTCCGCCCTCTGTTCATCATTTCTGAAGCCTTTTGAGTATCCCCTCGATGTCCTGTGCTTCCACAGGCCTGATATTAGTTGCGGTACTTCTCTGGGTCATTGTAATGGCGGCATACCTGGATATTTCCTCCCCGGTGATCGCAGGAGCCCGTCCTATGAGTTCCGCCAGAACTGCATCCATTTCGTCCAGATCAGCGAGACCCATCAGCGCCAATATATCATCTATCCGGTCCTTTGCGTATTCATAGTTGAACCTCAGATATTCCGCAATGAGGTAGCCGTTAGCCTTGCCATGGGGTATACCGCTGAAATATGTGTAATTGTATCCTAATCCGTGTATGATGGTTGTTCCGGTATGGGTGATCACCATGCCTCCGAGCATCGACGCATAAAGCAGTGCCTCACGCGTTTCAGGACCGATATTGCCGATCCTGAGGCTTCCAAGGCAGCTGCCGAACAGCCTGATACCTTCACGAGCCAGGATATCCGTCGCCTCAGTCCTTCTTTTACCGAGATAACCCTCCATCGAATGCGACAGCGCGTCAACAGCCGTGTTGACCGTTACCTCGAGAGGCTGGCTTTCCGTATAATGCGGGTCGAGGAAAGCGATCGCAGGAAAAGTATCGGGCGTGCCGAAGCTTATCTTGGTTTGCTTATCCGTCCTTGTAAGGATCGAATATGGCGTCACTTCACTGCCCGTACCTGCCGTTGTCGGAATTGCTACGACAGGCAGGGGCCTGTTCGCAAAATCGTTCGTAAAGAGCTGTTCAGGCTCGATATCGTTTACTGCGAGCACTGCAACAGCTTTAGCCGCGTCGAGCGGCGAGCCTCCACCAATGCCGACGACAAAGCAGGCGCCGTACTGTCTGGCCATGGCGCCGCCTTCCCTGACGTTGTCGAGCGTAGGATTGTTCTGTACCTTATCGTAAATCGTATATTCGATATCAAGCTGCTCGAGAGCAGCGCATATGTCGGAAAGCGCTCCACTCAGTTTTGCCGAACGCCCTCCGGTGACAATGATAGCCTTTCGCCCGTACTTTGCAAGCTCGCTGCCGTTCTTTGATATGCAGCCTTCGCCGAAATATGCTTTCACAGGCATATGGAATTTGAATTGCATACTTTGGTCCCTCTCCCGCGTATGAATTAATTTGTACAGGACACCCGGAAGAGTGCCCTTTTTTTCAGTATCAATCCTATTATAACACATCAGTTCAGAGGAAATTTTCCGGCTGTAGAAAAATTTTCTTTATACAGGATGCATGGGCGAGCAGATGACATAGTCATCGACCAGCCTAGGCTGTGTTTCAACGAGGCGGAATATATGTACTCGCCGCCTCGTTATAATACATTAAATGCCTTCAAGAAAGTCTTTGAAATAGTATTGCCTGAAATGTCAATACGCAATTTTTTTATTGAATATCGCGGGCATATTAAATATAATGTTTGTATAACTATTATATTAATGGATTATATAAACAAATAAATTTGAAATCGGAATGGAGGTCATTAGAATGGCATTTCTAGAGAACCTTGGCAAGAAGGTCGGCGAAGCTGCACAGGCTGCGGCTAAAAAGTCGGGCGAACTCGTAGAGGTCACTAAGCTCAATGTAAATATCAACTCCGAGGAAGACAAAATACAGAAACTCTACGCTCAGATAGGCAAATCGGTTTACGAAAAATACTGCCAGTCAGGCGCAGTTGAAGATTACATAAAAGAGGCCTGCGAGACAATAGCAGTCCACGAACAGAATATAAAGTCTCTCAGGGAAAAAATAGCTGAGGTCAAAGGAACCAAGACCTGTATCTCTTGCGGAGCCGACATGGAAAGGACGCAAATTTTCTGCTCGAAATGCGGCGCGAGGAACGATATCCCGCAGTCGCCGGTTCAGCCGGAAGCCCCCGAAGCCCAGGCTGCCGCAAATCTGACATGTCCCTCCTGCGGCTCGACTCTGGCAGCCGGTTCCGCGTTCTGCACCAACTGCGGTACCAGACTATAGGCTTTGAAACAAAAGAACCGTCCCTCTGTTTCGGACGATCAAAAAGGGTGGGAAAATTCCCACCCTTTGATTTTGCTGTTTGCAAGTATGCACTGATCCTGCGTACCTCCCGTCCGATTCAACCTGCTGCCGACTCCTGAAGGACAGGTACATCAGATCTCTCCTTGTTGGCGCGCTGTGCAAGCATCAGTTTGCATTTATCTACGACCTTTAACGCGGAATCCAGGTCTTCATAAAACATAACTATCAACTCACCCTGTTTTGCATCCATGATAGCTGTTTCCAGCGCTTTTCCCTCCGAATATATGATACTCACCTTTCCGGCATCCCTGCCGGCAGTTATGACGGAATTGTAGAGCAGATCCGCGACCTCTCCGGCATTCCGCCCGCGAAGGTCGTTGTCTTCCTTTATATATATTTTGTCGAAGATCCTTCCGCAAAACCTTCCGACTTCCTGTATACTCTCATTCATCCTGTCGCCGGGCATCCCGATAACGCCGGTGTAACCTGTGGCGTCTATGGTACGCACAAAGTCCGTGACTGCCCTGTAACCGGCCGGATTATGCCCATAGTCGAGCATAACAGTGAACCCGCCCATATCAAATTGATTGAAGCGACCGGGATTCGACCTGACATCGGGCCTGAAACCCATGATACCTTTCCTGATCACAGCTTCCGGTATATCAAGGGCAAGCAGCGAAGCCGCGGCTGCAAGCGAGTTTTCTATATTGCAGGCAGCCCTTCCGTTATATGTGATCGGTATCTCATCCACCTTCGCAATGAATATTTCCCTGCCCTTGCTGTAGAAATAAATGGAATCGTTCTTTTTATATACGACGCGATGTCCGGCTTCGATTTCCTTTTTTATGAGTGGATTTTCATGATTGACGGAAAAAAGAAGGGGATTGCAATTGATCCTCTGCATGAACCAGGGCGTCATTTTATCGTCAGCATTCAGTACGGCGGTCCCTTCAGGCTTGACCGCTTCTATTACGAGAGATTTGACCTTTGCCAGTTCTTCAAGCGTATTTATACCATCAAGGCCGAGATGATCCTCGCTGATATTTGTGATTACTCCGACGTCGGCGGCGTCGTACCCGAGGCCCCGCTTTAAGATACCGCCCCTCGCCGTCTCAAGGACCGCCGCCTCGACCCTCTGGTCGCGCAGGACCCTTGCCGCGCTCAGCGCACCTGTATTATCACCTTTCAATATACATTCTCCGCCCACGTAGATACCGCTGGTCGAAGTCATGCCCGCCACCTTGCCTGCCAAGCCCAGTGTATGCGCGATCATCCTAGTTACAGTAGTCTTTCCGTTCGTACCGGTGACGGATATTACGGGTATATTGCACGGAGTGCCTGCCGGATACAGCATATCCAGTATGTTGCCGGCAACGTTACGGGATTTTCCCTCAGTCGGATAGATATGCATGCGCAGGCCCGGGGCGGCGTTTACCTCGATTAATGCCCCATTTTGCGGCGTAAGCGGTTCGGAAATATCTTCACAGGTAATATCGATCCCGGCTACGTCCAGGTTCATCAGCTCCGCCGCTTTGACCGCAAGCAGGGCAATGGTGGGATGGACCTCCTCCGTACAATCCTGGGCCGTACCTCCCGTACTTAGGTTTCCGTTGTATCTCAACAGGACTCGTGTACCTTTTTCAGGTATGCTGTTTTCGCTATAGCCGAATTTTGCGAGAACCTGGCTTGACATTTCATCGATCTTTATATAAGTCAAAGGTTTTTCATGGTCCGATCCGCGCAGCGGATTTTCATTCTCTACATCGACCAGCTGCTTTATAGTACTGATCCCGTCCCCGGTCACAACAGGCGGTTTACGCTCTGCCGCTGCCGCAAGCTTCCCGTCTATAACAAGCAGCCGGTAATCCTTCCCCGGGATATACTTTTCCACTATGACAGCGCGGCTGTACTGAACGGCTGTCCGGAATGCTTCTTCAAGTTCTCCGGGTTCAAGGATGTTCGGGAAAACTCCTTTGCCCTGGTTGGCGTCATAGGGTTTGACAACTACTGGGTATCCGATGCCGGACGCTATCGCGGCGGCCGAACCGGGAGTATAAGCTATATCCCCGTACGGGACCGGTATTCCGGCCTCTGAAAGAATGCGTTTTGTAAGATGCTTATTGCCGGCCAGGTCGACAGAAATGCAGCCGGAACTATCCGTCAGCGAGGCTTCAAGGTATCGCGTGTACTTGCCGCTGCCGAGCTGCAGTATGCTGGAATGCTCGAGACAGTGGACAGGTATGTTCCTTTTGAGCGCTTCCGCGAAAATTGCGCCCGTGCTTGTCCCCAGATCCGATTCTGCCACCATTCTGGAAAGCTCTTTCAGTGTTTTTTCGAAATCGGGCAGCTTTCCCTCTATTAGGGAGTTTACAGTATTAACTGCCGCAAGCAGACATTCGATCGCAAATTTCTCATTCTTGTACTCGAATATCATATAGTAAACGGAAGGATTCTCCGTTACCCTGCTCTTGCCGTAATTTACCTGATAGCCCATCATGCTCTGTAATTCGAGTACCATGTGTTCTGTTACATGGGTAAGATAAGTCCCCTCCCTCAGCCTGTCAACAAAGCCGCCTTCATAGCCGACTCCGCAGAAATGGCCGGCTAGGCCTGGCATCATTGCAAGAAGTCGTTCGTTGAGCATATAGATATCTTTCGTCGGTGTATCATACAATTCTCCAAGACCTATAACAGCCTTTATTACCGGTTTGAGACTGTAAATGTTCTTACCCTTGAATGGCTGTATTTGATGTATATCCACAAAGTTTCCTCCCATTAGTGCAGCCGCATGACTTCCCTGCTCAAAAGATTGTAGCCGTAACCGGCCGGCAGGACATGCAGGACTACATTAGCTATGGCCAGATTTTCATCCGGCTTCGATTCAGATACGTTCGAACTCTTTATATTGCGCCCGTCAACTACAGTGACGGAATTGCTTCCGATCACTTCAAAGTGATCGTCCGGGAATACCCTTACGGCGGTATCCTCATCGATACCTATCCCAAGGATCGACGGATTCTCCGCCACACCGCACAAAAGCCTTCCGATCCTTCCCCTTTGGTGAAAATGCTGGTCTATGAGAGCTCTTTCGAGAAGTCCGAGACCCGGCGCCATTTTAAGCGTGCATTTCCTGGCAGGATCATTGTTGTTTCCGTCAACTATCATGGTTCTGCTCATGGCGGAGGCTCCGGCGCTGGTTCCGGCAATAGTTGCCCCCGCCTTGTATGCATCGTGGAGCGCAGCATATACCTTTGTCCCACCCAATATACTTGTAATTCTGAGCTGATCTCCTCCGGTAAAGAATATTCCGTTGGATTCAGAAATCAATTTCGAATTGGCATCTATATCCGCATCATCACGGGTATTGATATTCAGGACGCTGGTGAAATGAGCGCCCAAAGCAGTGAATAGCGTCTTATACTGGTTCCCTGCTTCAGCGGGCATTTCGGTAGCGGTCGTAATGACAGTCAGCTTCGCCCCGGCTGCGCCTGAAAGTGTAACGAATGTTTTCAGTACGGTACACTCTCCCGTTTTATCCTCGGCGCCGCCTATAATGATCAAGTTCCCCATATTCATTTCGTTCACCGATTATTATCCTTATATACCTATTACTTGTTTAAGACAGCTAAAGAAAATTTCATTGAAGATCAGGCCTGTCGCGATGAACAGGATGCTTGCAAGTATTAGCGTCAACCCTGCCCTGCTGCCGTTTTTGCTTGCCGTTATGCCCATAATCACAGCAATCACGCCAAAAAAATATGGGTATCTTATCAGCGATAAAGCAGCCGTGATCCACCCGATCAAAAGGAGGAGTGTCTTGCCCGCCGCAGCCGGTTTTCCGGTGCTGCCATTATTATAGGAATAATCCATCTGGTTCACCTCATGCTTTATTCTTTATTGACAAAGCCGCGTATATACATCCAATTCGTGAGAATACATAATACCGGCCGGTTTTCTACCTAATCGACCGGCTTATTTGCGAACCGGTCTGCCGTCCTCAAGCAGCAGTCTGCCGCGGCCATAGAGCCTGTCCGGTATAAAGGAATCCCTGTCAATTAATAAAATGTCGGCATCACGCCCAACCTCCAGTTTACCCTTGGAATCAAGCTTAAGGACTTTTGCAACGTTTTCCGTTACGACCCTCAGGGCTTCACACAAAGGTATACCGTATACCTTTACGGCCGATCTGATATCGTTAAACAATGACATAACGCTGCCGACCTCGTCGTGGGATTCGCCTGCGCCGCTTCCATTGCCGTCCGAGGAAACGGTTACCCTTTCAAGGCCGTCCTTTGTCGCAAGCAGTTCGCGCAGACATTCCGGAACGCTCCTGCCAGCCTTTGTATTTTCTCCAGCAGTGAGATCAATAATTCCTCCATTTTCATGAAACCGGATTGCCTGGCTGAATAAAGGTCCGTTTCTGTTCAGATGTGTCGGGACAAACATGGATTTCGGGAAATCTGTCGATTCAAGCAGGTCAATAAGCGGCCGGAGCCCGGATCTGCCATCCCCCAGATGGAAATGTACCACGCCGGCCTTTTCCCCCAGCATTCCTCCCGAAAGAGCTTCATGGGACAGCTCCTCAAGTTCGCGTATCGACGGGTAGGAGGACCTGTAATCCGATATTGCGATCTCCCCGACGCCTATTATCTTTTCGATATATGCGATATCATTAAGCACGCTGCCCGTAGCAGTCACCGTCGGCAAACCATAGTAACCGGTATAGATATAAGAGGATAATCCCTCATATTCCAGTTGGCGTGCTTTCATAAGAAGATTCGGTATGCTTTTGTCCAATCCGTCAAACCCAAGAAGCCCGACTACGGTGGTAATCCCCGCGGAGACCAGCTTGTCCCAGCCGATCGGGTCCACTATGCTTTTCGGGCCCTGTTCTCCGCCTCCTCCGGTAATGTGAACGTGTTGGTCGATGAATCCCGGACATGCAATTTTACCTCTGCATTCGACCACCTCTGAAAGCGTAAGCTGTCCTTCCTTTATATCCGGCGCTATCATTGCAATTTTACCGAATGCGGTCAAAATATCTTTGACACCCAGATATTGCGGCGCATAGCATTCCACATTCTTCAGCAGCATGAACATATTAACCGTATATCTCCCATCATTGTTTCAATATATTATCTTTTACATTAAAAAAATCGATATACATCTTGTTTGCCGGCGGCAATATGCCTCTGCTCCATGTGATAAGGCATGTATGTTATTTTGCAATAACAATATGATGTTTTTTTCTTACATTGATTACATTATTTAATTTGAATATTTACATCTAATCTGCTACACTTGTTTATGTTTGCTTTATGTAAAGTAATTTATTTCAAAGGGTGATAAAAAAATGCTATCGAATTTCAACAGCTTGACCGCAAAACAGAAAAAGGTGTACACAGCAATAGAAACCTATATCAATCAAAACGGCATACCCCCGACGGTTCGCGAAATAGGTGAGTTGGTCGGTGAAAAGACGCCGGGAGCAGTTCAGGGAATCCTTAATCGACTGGAGCAAAAGGGAGTAATAAAAAGACAGCTTGGCGCTGCAAGATCTATCCAGTTGGTATCCTCCGATGCACAAATGTATGTTAAACCGGCTTATATACCGGAAATAAAAAAGATCAGCAAACGCAATATCACTGACCTGACAAACATTTATAATATCGAGAAATATCATCCGTTCTCCCCTGATTTCGTAACTGAAAATAATGGATATTTCCTTTTCGAATCTCCGGTCGATGGATTGACGGAAAGCGGATTTGGCGCAAATGACCTGATATTGGTCAATTCAACTGCAGAACCCATGTCGGGAGATATAGTTCTCGTGTTTTATGAAAACCGCTCCCTTCTCAGATATTATTACCCGGATACCGACGGAACTCTTACGCTGAAAGCTGATTCCAGCATCATTGACAAAGTACGCTTTACTCCTGAAGAAGTAAGCCTGATAGGAAAAGTCGAAGGCAGATATACCAGGTTCTAAAAAGAAGCAATAAAACAGAATAAATAAAATCAAGGGACAGATTTCAGATAGTGGATCTGTCCCTTTTTACAGCAGAAAATACAACAAAAGCTGGCCCGTATGAGCCAGCTTTTATTTACTTCGATTATTTAGCTGCAGCCGGAGCTGTTGCTGTTGCATACATGAAGTACTTGAAGCCCAGAGGTGAAGTATACATGCCTGTCACGCTCGGATTCTGCAGGTACAGATCTACATAATAGTAAATCGGGCAGAGCATCCAATCCTTGAAGATGAGATCTTCAGCCTGGTGCATCATCTGGAAGCGTTTTGCCGGATCAGTGGATGATTTTATATTCTTGATCAAAGAATCATATTCCGGATTGCTGTACTGAGCGTCGTTGTTGCCGCCGCCGGTTACCCACATATCCAGGAAGGAAATAGGATCGTTGTAGTCGCCCAGCCATCCGTTACGTGCG
>Ga0207800_1000131_pt1 | contig 26884 bp, 24 predicted proteins | sample LuqExpMetageno11_FD_187769 | JGI IMG/M metagenome (GOLD analysis project Ga0207800, IMG submission 187769) | Tropical forest soil microbial communities from Luquillo Experimental Forest, Puerto Rico - Sample 11 (SPAdes) | ecosystem: Environmental > Terrestrial > Soil > Tropical forest ... | reverse complement strand
CATGCCCGCCGCAGATCCCATCGCGGCACTGAACTCCTGAAGCCGCGCGGCCCGAACCACTGCTCTAACATTTAAATCGCTCCACCCCCTGCCAGACCAGCGCGGCCGCCCGGCGCGTCGGATAGGCGAGCAATGAAGACGGTGCCGCCGCCCCATTTCGTTTTGGTGTTCCTGCGTAAGCATGATCAAGTGCTAGCATTGATTGCAATGCAATCAATATGGGGCTAAGCTGCAGAAAATAGGGCTTTTCTCATGGCGTCTCTGACCGTCCGGCAGCTTGATGAGCGGCTCAAAAAGCTCCTGCGCCTGCGTGCGGCGCGAAGCGGCCGCTCGGTCGAGGATGAGGTGCGCACCATCCTGCGTGATGCCGCCGAGCATGCCGGCGTCGAGGCGTTGGAAGGCTTCACTCCAGCGGCGAAATCTTCACGTCGCCCAGCACCCTCGCCTGCTACCAGCACCAAACGCGTCCTTTTGATCATTGGCGGTGGCATCGCCGCCTATAAGTCGCTCGACCTGATCCGCAGACTGAAGGAGCGTGACATCGCCGTGCGTTGCATCCTCACCAAAGCCGCAGAGCATTTTATCACTTCGCTGTCGGCCGGCGCGATCGCTGGCGAGCGTGCCTTCACCGACTTGTTCGACGCCAGCGGCGAATTCGACGTCGGCCACATTCGCCTTGCGCGCGACACCGACCTCATCGTCGTCGCGCCAGCGACCGCCGACCTGATGGCTAAGATGGCCGGCGGCCATGCCGATGACCTGGCCACCACCGTGCTGGTGGCAACCGGCGCCAAGATCTTGCTCGCGCCGGCGATGAACCCGCACATGTGGGCGCACAAAGCGACACAGCGGAATCTGGCGCAACTTGTTGCCGACGGCGCTGCGCTCGTCGGTCCTAACGAAGGCGAAATGGCGGAAGCAGGCGAGCAGGGCACGGGCCGCATGGCCGAGCCGCTGGAGATTGCCGCCGCAGTGGCGAAGCTACTTGGCGCGGGCGACTCGCAGACGCTCAAAGGCAAACGCGTGCTAGTCACGTCCGGTCCGACGCATGAGCCGATTGATCCGGTGCGCTACATCGCCAACCGTTCCTCTGGCAAGCAGGGCCACGCCATTGCCGCGGCGGCCGCGCGTGCCGGCGCCGAGGTGATGCTGGTGAGCGGACCAGTCAACATCCCCAACCCGCCGGGCGTGACTGTCGTCAAAGTCGAATCAGCGCGCGATATGCTGGAGGCGGTTGAAGCCGCCCTGCCCGCGGATGTGGCGATCTTCGCCGCCGCAGTCGCCGACTGGCGCGTCGCCAATCCAGGCGAACATAAGATCAAGAAGACGGCGGGCAAAACGACGCATGAACTGTCACTAATCGAAAATCCCGACATTCTTTCGACCATCGCGCATCTTAAGCAGGGACGCCCGCGTCTTGTAATCGGCTTCGCCGCCGAGACCCAGAATGTTGCGACTAATGCCAAGACCAAGCTCACTGTCAAAGGCTGCGACTGGATCCTTGCTAATGACGTGTCGCCGCAGACCGGCATCATGGGCGGCGACCGCACCACGATCCAATTGGTGACAGCCTCGGGCACCGAACCGTGGCCGCCGCAAAGCAAGGAAGATGTGGCCGTAACGTTGATCGATCGAATTGCCAAGGCGCTCGAATGAGCGGCACGATCGACCTTGACATCATACGACTGCCGCACGGCAAAGATTTGCCACTGCCGTCCTACCAGAGCACATCGGCAGCAGGCCTCGACCTAATCGCGGCAGTGCCGGTGGATGCGCCAGTGATGCTGACACCCGGCGCCCGCGCGCTCATCCCAACCGGCATCGCCATCGCGCTGCCGTCCGGCACCGAGGCGCAGATTCGCCCGCGTTCCGGCCTCGCCGTTAAGCACGGGCTCACGGTGCTTAATGCCCCTGGCACCATCGACGCCGATTATCGCGGCGAAGTGCACGCGCTGCTGGTAAACCTCGGCAGCGAGCCGGTAGAGGTCACGCGCGGTATGCGCATCGCCCAAATGGTGATTTCAACCGTCGCGCGCGCGCATTTGCGCGAGGTCGACATCCTCCACAAAACTCCGCGCGGGCCGGGCGGATTCGGCTCTACCGGCTATTGATAGAGCCTTATTGGACGAATCCTGGATACCCAATTGCCGTCGTTATCTCACAACGCGATCGCCGCCGAGTGGTCTCCGAAGCGCCGAACGGCAGTTTTCAGCCGCGGTCGGCCGCATCAGCCTCAAACAGATGGCGAAGCAAGCCGACGCGCCAAAATAGTGCGGCTACGACAGAGTCCGTTCACGATCTGGACTCTTTCGGCCAGAGTCCGCGCAGGAGTAAAGTCCGGCGATTCGCGAGCGGCGCGGCGGACGTCACTCGCATTCCTGGGGCAGTCGGAATGCCGGAGACGTTCCGGACGGCGAACGAGAGGCTGCGTTCTCGTCCGAGGCGGGGTGGAGTCCTCACCGCCTTCGTTTTTGCGATACTTTCTATTCTGATCAGCACACCGACGTGGGCCGGTGTGGGGCTAGTCTTTTTCAGCATCGATGATGTCCTCACCATGGCGGCGGCGCTGAGCGGTTGGCAGGTCACCACGCCCGTGCTGATGCTCGTCTGTTTCGCGGTTCTCGCCGTCATCGCATTGCTGCGTACGCGCAAGTCGGCGGCCAAAGCCGCGGCAGTAGACAAAGCCGCGACGCTGCACACTGAAATCGAGCGGTTGAAGACGCTCCTCCTGTCGGAACCGCAAGTACTCGTCGGCTGGCCTGCCGGCAGCGATCAAGCGGAGATTTTTGGCGACACGAGCTTGGTCCTTCCCGGCGCAGTGCCCGAGCGCGTGCTCGCCTTCGGCAGTTGGCTGGAGCCAACCGCCGCACAGCGCATGGAACGGGCGGTCGATATCCTACGCAACGAAGGCCGCGGTTTCGTGATGACGCTCACTACCACTTCCGGCCGGCCGCTCGAGGCGAATGGCCGTGCGTTGGCAGGACGCGCGGTGCTGCGGCTGCGCGACATCAGTGGTGTCGAATTCGAGCTCATGGACATCGCAGCCCGCCACGACCGGCTGATGGGCGAGGTCGAAACTTTGAAGGCGCTGCTCAATTCGCTGCCGGCGCCGGTGTGGGCGCGCGACCATGAGGGACGGCTGATCTTCGTGAACGAGGCCTATGCCCGCGCCGTGAATGCTGAGGATGCTACCGATGCAGTGACGCGCAGATTAGAGCTGCTCGACCGCACCGCGCGCGAGACATTACGCGCACGTACCGGGAGCGGACCCAACACGCGGCTACCGGCCATCATTGCCGGCCAGCGACGCATCCTCGACGTTGCCGACGCACCGAGCGGGGACGGCAGCGCCGGCATGGCGATCGACGCCACCGAGGTAGAAGCCATGCGCGCCGAGCTCGGCCGCATGGTGGAGGCTCACCGCCGCGTGCTTGACCAGCTGGCAACCGGCGTCGCCATCTTCAACGTCAACCGCAAGCTGATCTTCTACAACACCGCGTTCCGGTTGTTGTTCGAACTCGAAAGCGATTTCCTCGACCACTTCCCCACCGATAGCGCCGTGCTCGACGTCTTGCGCGCCAGCCGCAAGCTGCCCGAGGAGCAGGACTTCCGACAGTGGAAACAGCAGCTTTACGAGGTCTATCGGGCCGTCGAGCCGAAAGAGCATCTCTGGCACCTGCCGGACGGCCGCACGCTGCGCGTGGTTACCGCGCCGAACCCGGAAGGCGGCGTGACATACCTCTACGACGACGTCACCGAGCGGCTCGACATGCACCGTCGCTACGGCGCCCTGATCAAGGTGCAGAGCGAGACGCTCGATCACCTAGCCGAGGCGGTCGCCGTGTTCGGCTCGGACGGCCGGGTGCGGTTGCACAATCCAGCCTTCCAGCGCATGTGGAAGCTCTCGCCCCAAGCGCTCGACCAACACCCGCACGTCGAAGAGGTCACCGCCTGGACGCAAGCGCTGCATGACGAAAACACGGTCTGGCGCAATTTACGCGCCGCGGTTACCGCCATCGACGAGCGCGAACCGATCGTCGCCCGTATCGAGCGGCGCGACGGCGTGATGGTCGACATGACTACCATGCCGCTGCCGGACGGCGCGACGCTCGTGACCTTCCAGGATGTCACCGACACTGTAAACGTCGAGCGCGCCCTGCGTGAACGGAACGAAGCCCTGGAAACCGCCGACAGCATCAAGATCGATTTCGTGCACCACGTGTCCTACGAGCTGCGCTCGCCGCTGACAAACATCATCGGCTTCGCCAACCTGTTGGGCGATCCAGCCTTCGGCCCGCTCACCGGTAAACAACGCGAATATCTCGGCTACATCACCACCTCGACCAACGCGCTGCTGGCGCTGATAAACAACATCCTCGACCTCGCCACCATCGATGCCGGCGCCATGACGCTCACGCTGAGTGAGGTCGATATCCGTGCCAGCATGGAATCCGCCGCAGAAGGCGTACAGGACAGGTTGGCGAAGGACAGCATCTCGCTAGAAATCAAGGCTCCACCCGGCATCGGCAGCCTCAACGCCGACGAACGGCGGCTGAGGCAGATCCTCTTTAACCTGTTGTCCAACGCGGTCGGCTTTTCGCCACCGGGCGCAACCGTCACGCTCGCCGCCGAGCGGCGGCCGGACGCGGTGATATTCACGGTCACCGACCACGGCCCCGGCATTCCGCCGGAGGCACGCGATCGCGTGTTCGACTGGTTCGAGACCGATTCGATGGGCTCGCACCACCGGGGAACGGGATTGGGCCTGTCGCTGGTGCGCTCCTTCGTTGAGCTGCACGGTGGCACAGTGTCAATTGATTCCACGCTCGGGCGTGGAACGTCCGTCACCTGCACTTTCCCGCTGCAGCAGCCGGAAAAGTGGAGCGCCGCCGCCTAGCTCACCGCCGGCTATTCTGCCGGTACCGGCACACGCGCGGCAGCGGGGGCCTTTTCTGCTTCCGTCACCTGCACGATCTGCCCGCTTTGGGCCGATATGCCGATCGCTTCCAGCGCCGCGATGGTGTCGATCATCTCCTGATAAGTGACCGGATAGGACGCTCGTCCGGCAGCTGCGTCAGCGAACGCCTCGAGGTTGGTGCGTACCATCGACATCACCGGATATTCGACGGTCTGCGGCTTGCCGCCCTGCATGCATTTGATCATAAGCCAGCCCTCCGGCGCCTGCGGATGAGTCTTGTCCTGGACCTGGACCCAACCTTTGTCGCCGAAGACCGCAAAGCGGATCGAGAACGGCGGCCCGAAGACCGACGAGATCAACGCGCTGGCGCCGTTCTTGAAGCTGACCAGAACGCAGAGCGTGTCGGGTGTCGGGCTGACCAGGGAGCGCATGTTGGCAAACACGCTTTCCGCCGGCCCGTTGATGGCAACGCAAATATCGAGGCCGTGGATGCCCAGCGCCGTCATCGATCCAGCTGGCGCCTCGCGTTGCTGCAGCCGCCAATTGTCGGCCGCCAATGGCCGCACGCCGAGAGTCAAAGTAGCCTCGCTCATCTGGATCTTGCCGAGCTCGCCTGAACGCACCATGCGCAGAACCTCCTGCATGGCCGGTTTGAACCGGTGCTCGTGACCCACTGCGAGAACCACGCCATTGGCCTTGCAGGCTTCGACCACAGCAACTGCGTCACGCCGGGTGAGCGCCAGCGGCTTTTCGCAGAAAACGTGTTTCTTGGCCTTGGCGGCCGCTTGCGCTTGCTTCGCGTGGATGCTGTGTGGCGTGCACAGCACGACGCCGCCGACATTCGGATCGGCAAGGACTGCATCATAGTCGGTGGTAAAATCCAGACCTTGCTGCTTGGCCCAATCGCCCGCGGCGGGAAGAGGGTCGATCGTTTTCACGGCGCGTATCTTCGGGCTGTCTTTCAACGCTTCAACGATGACCTTTCCCCACCAGCCCAGACCGACAACCGCGACGTTGAGCTGTCCGCTCTGCGAGAAACCCATTTTATTCATTGGTCGACTCCTTCACTTAGAGGTGCCGTTATTGCCCACCAAAGAGTCGTCAGCCGGTTCTAACCTTTGGTACCGGCTGACGATCTTTTCCGGCCTTATCCTTTCTTGACCGGAATCAGCTGCTTTGTATTGACCAGGAGCATCGCGACGATGCCGATGACCGGGAATAGCGTCAACTCGATCAACGCCGCCGTACCCCAGCCAAAGTTGCCGACCAACGCACCCATCAGATAGCCGGCCGTGGAAGCGGCGCCGAACAGCGTGGTCAGGAAGATGCCGGACGCGCGCCCGACCATCTTCGGGCGGACGCTCCTTTGCAGGAACGATAAGAGGTTCACGAAGACGAAGCCGCTACCGACCGCGCCGACCATGAAGGACAGGAACGATTGCAGCTCGAGCGTCGTCGCCACGTTATAGATCGAGTAGCCGACTGCCGCTAGGACGGCAAAGGCGATGGCCATGACCCAGTGTTGCGGGAAACGGTCGCCGCACCAGCCGCCGACGAAGGACAAGAGGCCGCCGAGGCCGAAGAAGCTCAGAGCCGCGGCTGCGTCCGCCGGCGGGAATTTTAACCCGCTCTGCAAATACGTGGTGTAGAGGCCGATGTAGCCGTACAGCACGTAGCCGAGGATGATGCAGCCGATGGAGCCCATGATGACGTTGCGGTTCCACAGATTGGCCGGCATGTAGGCAAACGCCGCCTCGTCGACCGGGCCCGCCTTGCCGGGTCCCTCGCTCTCGGTGAAGCCCTTCGGCACTAGCATCAGCACGATGGCGGCCAGCACGAAGCCTGTAACAGCAAACCAGATAAACGGCGTCTGCCAGTTGCCCGCGGATTGCGAGATCAGCGCGCCGGCGCGCGGGCCGAGGAAGGCGCCCGCCCCATATGACAGAATCAGCCAGCCGATGAAGAAGGACCGCTTCTGGTAGAAGTAAGCGCCGATTGCCGCAAACAAGCCCGCCATCTGCATACCTTCGCCGACGCCGGTCATGGCTCGGTAGAAGAGCATGTCCCAGAAGCCGAACGCGTAGATCGTCGCCAATGTGAACGCCGAATAGATCACCATGGCGATGAGAATGATTGCTTTACGTGACGTGCGATCTAGGATGTAGCCGGTGGGAATGCCGGCGACCGCCAATCCCAGCGTGAACACGGTCGACATCAATCCCGCGACCTTGAGGTCGTAGCCAAACGCCTGTCGAATTGCCGGCAGCAAGGTCGGGAAGATTTGCCGGTCGGCGGCGTTGATTGCATAGGCCAAGCACATAATCATCAGGAAGACGATCGATAGAGCTAGGGAATAGCGGAGAGTCAGTCCGCCAGGGGACTTCGCTCTTGCCGCGAAAGTTTCAGGTGTAGTCGTTGTCATGGCGTTTGCTCCTCCGCTTTCGCCTTGAGTTCAGCTGTATCGTTTGTCAGTGGCACTTCCGTCGAACCAATCGAACGAGTCCGATGTCGTTTTCACGATGACGTTCTTCAGACGCGTGTAGTCTTTGTAGCAATCGATTCCGTTTTCCCGCCCGATTCCGCTTTCCTTGAAACCGCCCCAGGGAGACGCGGGACCGATGCGGTGGTGGTCATTTACCCAGATGATGCCCGCGTCGAGCTGCTCGGCGACGGAATGCGCTCGGCAAACGTCATTGGTCCAGATCGCCATCCCCAAGCCGAACCGGGTGCCATTGGCGAGCTCGATCGCTTCCTTTTCGGAGCTGTAGCGCATGAGACAGACGACCGGGCCGAAGATCTCCTCCTGCGCGATGGTCATGTCGTTGGTGACGTCGCTAAAAACGGTGGGGCTGACGTACCAGCCCCGATTGGGCAGCTGCGCCTTGCCGAAGGCGAGCGTTGCCCCCTCGCGGATGCCCGTTTCGATGAATCTCGTGACGCGGTCGAGCTGACGTTTCGCGACCAAGGGTCCGATATCGGTGCGGTTATCGAGGGGCGGGCCGACGCGCAGCTTGCTGACCTTATCGACGAAGGCGGACACAAAGCGATCGTACATCGTGTCGTGGACCAGAACGCGCGCGCCCTGCACGCAGGTTTGCCCGCTGGCAATGTAGCCGGCGAACACCGTTCCGTTCACGGCAGCCGTGAGGTCAGCGTCGTCGAAGACGATCGAGGACGCCTTGCCGCCCAATTCGGCCGCGACCCTGGCCAGATTCCGTCCTGCGGCCGCCGCAACGTCGCGCCCGGTCGGCGTACCGCCGGTTAGATCGAGCTTGCCCAGCGCCGCGTTCTCGACCAGCGCCTTGCCTGCAACGGCGCCGAACCCATGCACGACGTTCACGATGCCGTCGGGCATGCCGCTCTCGCGCATCAAGTCCGCCAGCACGTTGATCGTCACCGGCGCGAGCTCGGAGGGCTTAATAACGACGGCGTTGCCAGCAGCCAAAGCCGGCGCCAGTTTCTTGGTAAGGATCAGCAGCGGGTGGTTCCAAGGCGTGAGCAGCCCAACGACGCCCAGAGGTTCGCGCCGCGTGTAATTCAGGTAGCCGCGCCCGAACGGCGGCAAAGTATCTTCCATCGTTTCGGCGACGCTCGCGAAGTAGTCGTACCACTCCGGCAGCCGGCCGAGTTGCGCGCGCATCTCTCGAATCGGACGTCCAGTGACACGCGACTCCGCCTCGACAAGCGCCGTAATGTTCTCGCGCAGCTTCTCCGCTACTTTGCGCAGCGTGCGGATGCGCAGATCGGCCTGTGTGCGCCAACCGCAGCTACGCAACGCGCGGTGTGCCGTCTGCACAGCATCGTTGACGTCCTGCGTCGTGCTGTTGGCGATCTCGGCAGTTGCTTCTTCGGTCTCGGGGCTGATTAACGGGAAATATTCTCCCGAGAGGCTCGGGACAAACTTGCCCCCAATGAATTGCTCACACCGCGGCAATGCACTCATAGTTAGCCCCTTGCTCTACAAGGCGCCAACGTTCTTAGGCTGGACGTACAGCCAGCTATTCAACTTTTGGTCGCGGGAACCTTGATCTACCTCAACGGGGTCACAATGCCGCACCCACCCGCGATTGCCGCGCGTGTCACAAATGCATCCCTAACGGGATAGTTACGATTCGGCGCTTGGCCGGATTGCGGGGCCGAGACCCTACAGCCGTATTCGCAGCCCGCTGGCGAGTTCGCCGACGATGCCGCGGCGGAACAAGAGCACGCAGGCGACAAAGATCACGCCTTGGATCACCAGCACCCATTCGCCCACGGGGGCGAGCTTGTACTGCATCACAAGGATGACCGAGGCGCCCACTACCGGGCCGAAGATGGTTCCGAGCCCGCCAACCAGCGTCATCAGCACCACTTCACCCGACATAGGCCAGTTGACATCGGTAAGTGAGGCGAGCTGCAGCACGATCGCCTTGGTCGCGCCGGCGGCTCCGGCGAGCGTGGCCGAGAGCACGAAGGCAACCAACTTATAGCGGTCGGTCTGGTAACCGAGCGAGATCGCCCGCGTTTCGTTCTCGCGGATCGCTTTAAGCACCTCGCCGAACGGCGAATGGATGATGCGGTAGATGAAGAGGAAACAGCCAAGGAAAATGCCCAGCACGACGACATACATAGCCGCCTCGTTGCGCAGGTCGATCAGGCCGAAAAGATATCCGCGCGGCACGGCCTGGATGCCGTCTTCACCGCCGGTGAATTTGAACTGCAGCGCGAAGAAATACATCATCTGCGCCAGTGCCAGCGTGATCATCGCAAAATAAATGCCTTGCCGGCGGATTGCCAGCGTGCCGGCGACGAAGCCGCAAACGGTAGCCGTCGCGGTGCCGGTGACGATGGCGAGTTCGGGCGTAAAACCCCAGGTCTTCGCCGAATAGGCAGACAGATAACTTGCCCAGCCGAAATAAAGCGCGTGTCCGAAGGACAAGAGGCCAACGTAGCCGACCAGCAGGTTGAACGCGAGCGCGAACAGCGCGAAACACATCACCTGCATCAGGAACAGCGGATAGGTGAAAAACGGCGCGACCACGAGCAGGATGGTCATCACCACGAAGGCAAACAGTTCGCTCGGCGCGCGAAATGTGTCGCGAGGAGTCGTCACTATATTGGCCGAACGATCCATCAGCCACTCCGTCCGAACAAGCCGGCCGGCCGCACCAGCAGCACGATGGCCATTACGACGAAGATCACGGTGTTCGACGCCTCGGGAAAGAAAACCTTGGTGAGGCCCTCGATCACGCCCAATCCAAAGCCGGTGACGATCGCTCCCAGGATCGAGCCCATGCCGCCGATCACGACCACCGCGAAGACCACGATGATTAGCTCGGAACCCATCTGCGGCGAGACGTTGTAGATCGGCGCTGCCATCACGCCGGCGAGAGCGGCGAGCGCAACGCCGAAGCCGTAGGTCAGCGTGATCATGCGTGGCACGTTGATGCCGAACGCGCGCACCAAACTCGGATTCTCGGTGGCGGCGCGCAGATATGCGCCAAGCTTTGTGCGCTCGATCACGAACCACGTACCCATGCAGACCGTGAGCGAAGCCACGATGACCCACGCCCGGTAGTTGGGCAGGAACATAAAGCCGAGATTGCGCCCGCCCTGCAGCGACTCCGGCACGGTGTAGGGCAGACCGGCAGAGCCGAAATAGTTGCGCGTCACGCCTTCAAAGATCAGTGCAAGCCCGAAGGTCAGCAGCAGGCCGTAGAGATGGTCGAGCTTGTACAGCCATTGCAGGAAGAAGCGCTCGACGATGATGCCGCTGATGCCGACCACCAACGGCGCAATGATGAGCGCCGGCCAGTAGCCAATGCCGGTGTATTGCAGGATCAGATAGGCGCAGAAGGCGCCCAACATGTATTGGGCGCCGTGGCTAAAATTGATGATGTTGAGCATGCCGAAGATCACGGCGAGCCCGAGGCTCAGCAGCGCATAGAACGAGCCGTTGATCAGTCCGATGAGGAGCTGGCCAAAAAGCGCGGTCGAAGGGGTGCCGAAGATTTCGAACATGGATCGGGGTCTTCGTCGCCTGCTCGGGTCCCGGCGCAGCGCAGCACACACCCGGGACCGCTACAGACGCTTTAGTACGAGGTCAGCCGCTCGCCAGCGGACAGTTGCCATCCTTGAGCGGCCGGAAGGCTTCGTCCGCCGGAATCGTGGCGCGCAGCTTGTAGAAGTCACCGGCATACTTCGAGTCCGCCGGCGCCTTCACCTCGAACAGATAGGCCGGGTGTACTTTGCGGCCATCGGCGCGGATGATGCCCTTGCCAAACAGCGGATCGTCAGTCGGCAGCTTTTTCATCTCCGCCACTACCGCCTTGCCGTCGGCTGCGCTCTTCAGCGCGGCGACCGCCTTGAGATAATGCGTTACCGCCGAATAGACGCCGGCCTGCACCATGGTCGGGAACTTACCCGGTGCATTGCGCTCCGCCTGCCAGCGTTTTGTCCAAGCGCGGTTGGCGTCGTTCATGTCCCAGTACCAAGTTTCGGTCAGCGTCAAGCCTTGCGCGGTCGCCAGTCCGAGCGCGTTGACGTCGCTGGCGAACACCAGCAAGCCGGCGAGGCTCTGGCCCCCCTTGACGATGCCGAACTCGGCGGCCTGCTTGATCGAGTTGATGGTGTCGCCGCCGGCATTGGCGAGGCCGATGACCTTGGCCTTCGAGGATTGCGCCTGCAATAGGAACGACGAGAAGTCGTTGGTGTTGATCGGGTGGCGAACCTTGCCGAGCACCTTGCCGCCACTGGCTTCGACCGCCGCGGCTGTATCGCGCTCGAGCGCATGGCCAAAGGCGTAATCAGCCGTGAGGAAGAACCAGGTATCGCCGCCAGTCTTCACCAGCGCCTTGCCGGTGCCGTTGGCCAGCATCCAGGTGTCATAGGTCCAATGGATGGTGTTGGCGTTGCATTTGGGACCGGTGAGGTCCGAGGCGGCCGGACCTGAAGCCAGAAACACTTTGTTCTTCTGGTTAGCGATCTGGCTGACCGCAAGCGCAACACCGGAGTTTGGAACGTCGACGATCATGTCGACTTTCTCAACGTCGAACCACTGATTGGCGATCTGCGAACCGACATCAGGCTTATTCTGATGGTCACCGTTGACGAGCTCGACCTTCACGTCAGGATTCGATTTGGCAAAATCGGCAATGGCCATTTTGGCGGCGATAACAGAGCCGGCCCCACCAATGTCGGAATAAAGGCTCGACATGTCACTGAGCACACCGATCTTGACGCTGATCTGCTGGGCACTGGCGCCCCCGCAGGCCAGGCCCGCGGCGAGCGCCGCGAGCCACATCATCTTTCTCATTTAGTCCTCCTTGTTGTTATCGAGAATTTCCAGGATTAGCGGGCGGGAAGCCCCGTCCGCCGGAATGGTGGCGCGCAGCTTATGAGCGTTCGCCGTACCGCAAGCCGAGATGGCGCCAAGTGCCGTCAACCGCATCGTCTTCAACATTGTCCGCCCTCCCTGTGTTTCCGGTCCCTGATAGCCTTGTTTTTTATACGCCAAGATAATCGTGCAGTTTATCGATATTGGCGTCCAGATCGACATTGGCGAACTGGTCGATGATACGCCCATTTTCCATGACGTAGTAACGGTCCGCGACGGTCGAGGCGAAGTGGAAATTCTGCTCCACCAGCAGAATGGTAAATCCTTGCTGCTTGAGCGCCAGGATGGTCTTGCCGATGTGCTGAATGATGACCGGGGCGAGGCCCTCGGTCGGCTCGTCGAGCAGCAGCAGTCGCGCGCCCGTGCGCAGGATGCGGCCGATTGCCAGCATCTGCTGTTCGCCGCCGGACAGCTTGGTGCCTTGGCTCGACTTGAGCCGCTCTAGCAGGTTGGGAAACAGCTCGAAGATGCGCGCAAGTGGCAAGCCGCCAGGGCGGATTACCGGCGGCAGCAGTAGATTCTCCTCGACGTTCAGGCTGGCAAAGATACCGCGCTCCTCGGGGCAGAGCGCGATGCCGGCGCGTGCGATCCGATCCGACGAACACGCGATCAGTTCCTGGCCCTCGAAGCGCACCGAGCCCTCGCGTCGACCGACCATGCCCATGATTGATTTCAGCGTGGTGGTCTTTCCGGCACCATTGCGGCCGAGCAGCGTGACTACCTCTCCGTCCTGCACCTCGAAGGTCGCACCGTGCAGGATGTGTGACTCGCCGTACCAGGCCTGCAGGTCCTTCACCGCGAGCAAGGGTGTGCGCGCGTTAAGCATACCCGACCCCCAGGTAGGCTTCGCGCACCTCGGCATTGTTCGAGATCGCGACGTAATTGCCCTCGGCCAGTACGCGTCCGCGCGTCAGCACCGTGATGGTATCGGAGAGATCGGCGACCACCGAAAGATTGTGCTCGACCATGAGCACCGTGTGCTTGGCGGCTACTCGCTTGATCAGTTGTGCAATGCGCTGGATGTCCTCGTGCCCCATGCCGGCCATCGGCTCGTCGAGCAACAGCATCTCCGGATCGAGCGCCAAGGTGGTAGCGATCTCCAGCGCACGCTTGCGCCCGTACGGCAGCTCAACCGCATTCCAGTTGGCGTAGGAGGTGATGCCGACGTCGTCGATCAGTTGCATCGCGCGATCATTGAACTGGTGAAGGGCGGCATGCGAGCGCCAGAAATCGAAGGAGCTACCGCGCTTGCGCTGCAGGGCGATGCGTACATTCTCCAGCACGGTCATATGCGGGAACACGGCGGAAATCTGGAACGAGCGCGCGAGGCCGAGCCGCGCCACTTCCGACGGCGGCAGCGCTGTTATGTCGCGGCCGTTGTAGACGATGCGGCCGCGCGTCGGGCTCAGGAACTTGGTGAGCATGTTGAAGCAGGTGGTCTTGCCGGCTCCGTTAGGGCCGATCAAGGCATGGATGCTGCCACGGCGGACGCGCAGCGAGACGCCGTTGACCGCGATAAACCCAGCGAATTGCTTGGTCAGATCCTCAGTCTCGAGGATGATGTCGTCACTCATACGCGTTGTTCCCCAACGGCATTGTCGGGTCCCGGCATTGAAAGTCCAGAGCCGTGGCCGCCGAATTTTACAGCCGTCTGCGGGAAAGCGGAGGATTAGCTGAAAGTATTAGCTTGAAGCAAAAGTACGAGGCATTGCCGGGCGGACCGGCCCACCCTCAGGCGTGTCCGGCCCGCTTGACCTGCCCGCCAATCACAGCGCCCGGGTTGAGCCGGGGTTCGGCGCCGATCCAAAAGAGAATATTGGCCAGGATACAGAGGCCGGTCGCGGCGAACCACACCATTGCCGTGCCGACGAAAGCGGGGAATAGCGCCCACCACGGGCTGTGCACCAGGAAGAGGATCGAGCCGAGTGTGATGTTGACGCCGACCGTCACATAGATGCGCCGTTCGAGATACCAACTATCGGTCTGCAGGAAATAGAGATTCCCGCTGTTGGGCGCCTCAATCGCCCCCCTAAAGCCGAGCAACTTGAGCACATTGCCGATGGGGCAGAAGCCGGTGAGCGCGACGTTGATGGAGACGAGGCCGGTAGCAATCACGCCGAAGATGAACAGCTGATTGACCAACACCGCCAGCAGCGTGCTTACCAGCAGCACGAGGCCGGCGATCAACCATACCGTCCGCTCGATGTACCAGCGGTCCGTGGGGACGATGTAAACACCTTTGCGCAAAGCCATGGCTGCTATCTACTCCGCTCGGCTGATTCTATGTACGAAGCTTCCCGAGAATTTACATTGATCTACATCAGAACAGCATCCCGGCAGCCAGTAGTAGACTGAAAATTATTTGGATCCACATGGTCGACACCAAGATCCGGTTAAGGCCGCGTCCGGGCGGCTCGCGCACGAAACGATAAATCACCCATAGCGTCGGCGGCAGCACCAGCAGCGTTATCCAGACATGCTGCTGCGGTAGCGCGCGCTCGATCGGCACCAGCAGCGCAAAGGGCGTAAGCATCAGTCCGGCATAGATCCATGTCGTGCCGTGCCGCCCCGCCAGTATTGCGAGGGTGCGCCGTCCGACCCGCGTGTCAGCTTCCACATCGCGATGATTGTTGACCAGCAGCACCGCGCCGGTCATCAGTCCGAGCGCGAGACCGCTCACGAGCACCGGCGCGCCGAGATTGCCGGCGCACAGCCAATAGGTGCCGCCTACCGCGCCGATGCCGAAGAAAACGATAACGAACAATTCGCCGAGCGGCGTATAGGCGATTGGCCACGGTCCGCCGGTGTAGGCCCAGCCCGCTGCGATTGACAGCACGCCGAGCAGCAGGATCGGCCAGCCGCCGACCGTCATCAGATAGAGTCCGAGCAGCGCGGATGCTGCAAAGCACGCGACTGCGCCGAGCTTCACCTTGCGAGCGCTCAATAGTCCCATCGCCGTCACACGCGGCGGCCCGATGCGGTCGGGCCCGTCGCCGCCGAGTTCGGAGTCGACCGCGTCGTTGTGCAAATTTGTGCCCATCTGGATGCACATGCTGCCGGTCAACGCCGCCAGCACCGGCAGCACGGGCAGTTCGCGCTGCACCGCCCAGGCCAGCGCTGCACCGACCATCACCGGCGTTAGCGAGAGGGCTAAGGTGCGGGGACGCGCCGCGATGAGCCAGGATCTCAAAGCCATTGGCGCGAAAGCGTATGGCACGCCTTCAACGCGGGCAATGGCACGCGCGTGTAGCCGCGCTATACTTCACATAAAGTCGCCAAAGTGGAAACCTCGATGCGATTTCTGAAAGCATTGATCTGCTGCGCCGCCGCGGCCTTCGCTGCACCAGCTGCCGCCGATGTAGTCAAGATCGTCGTACCCTTCGCGGCCGGCGGGCCGGTTGACCAGTTGGCACGCGTGCTGGCGCACGAGCTCGGCCCGCGGCTCGTCGCCGATGTCATCGTCGAGGACAAAGGCGGCGCCGGCGGCGCCATCGGTTCGGAAACAGTGGCGCGCGCGGCACCCGACGGCAAGACCGTGCTGCTCGCGAGCCTAGGCTCGCAGGTGATCAGCCCGGTGTTGCGGGCGCCCTCGGGCTATGATCCGGTGCAGAGCTTCGAGCCGGTGATGCTGGTCGGCGCTGTGCCGACGCTTTTGGTGATCGGCCCGAAATCGGGCGCGACGACGCTCAAGGAGCTGATCGCCAAAGCGAAGGGTGGTCAGGCCATGGTCTACGGTTCGGCCGGCCCCGGCACGACAATGAATATTGCCGGCGAAATGCTCAATGCGTCCGCCGGCATCAAAGTCGCGCACGTGCCGTATCGCGGAGCTGCGCCCGCGCTCAGCGATCTTATGGGCGGGCAGATCGACATGCTCAACGCCGACTTCCCGGTGCTGCTGCCGCTGATCAAGGCCGGCAAGGTGAAAGCGCTAGCACTCTACGGCGCAGAGCGCTCGCCGCTGTTGCCGGATGTGCCGACCACCGCCGAGCTCGGCCTGCCCGACCTGGTGATGGAGAACTGGTACGGCGTGTTCCTGCCCGCCCGCACGCCGCCCGACTTGCGCGACAAGCTGGAGAAGGCTCTTTTCGAAGTGGTCGCAGTGCCGGCGGTAAAGGCAAGCTTCGCCAGTCAGGGCATGCACGGCACGCTGGGCAGCGCCGCGTTCAAAATGCGCCTCGCCAAGGAATTCCCTTACTGGCAGGAGACGGTGAGGAAGCTCGGCATCCAAGCGGGGGATTAGGAGTAGCAGCGCTCACAGCGCGCTCTCTATTTCTGCCGTAGGGAGAGGTCCGAAGCAATCCGCGTGAGGGGGCTAGTAACTCTTTCCACTGCTAGCAACTCTTTCCGGTTCGTCAGCCCCCTTTATAGCGTGGTAACCACCCCATTATGTGTTCAGCCCGCACTATCCGTATGTCCAGTCCATCCGATGATGATGCGATTTGGCGCGTAATTGAGCCAGTCTTTTGCGCAGGTGAAACCTATCCGCTGCCACGTGATATTTCCCGCGCTGACGCTTTTGCCTATTGGCGTGCGCCGGGACAGGAAGTGTTCGTCGCCGAAGAGCAGGGGAAGATCGTCGGCAGCTATTATCTACGCGCTAACAACCGCGGTGGTGGAAGTCATGTTGCAAACTGCGGTTATATCGTTGCCGCTAACGCCAGCGGACGCGGTGTAGCGCGGGCTATGTGCGAACATTCCCTTGAACGGGCACGCGAGCGTGGTTTCACCGCTATGCAATTCAACTTCGTTATTTCTAGTAACGAGAGAGCCGTAAGGTTGTGGCAGAGTTGCGGGTTCGTCGTCGTCGGCACTTTGCCTCAAGCATTCACGCATCCGACCTTAGGGTTGGTTGACGCTTACGTAATGTATAGGAAACTATAGGGACGGCCTTGACTATGTCGAACACGGACCGGCGACGAAACGCTTGCTTCCGTGCAAATCGTTAGCGCCGTTGGGCAACGATCCGATGGACTAGCTTCCCGGAAGATTCGCTTACCCCACTTTCCTCGAACAAGACATCGGTGGGGGTTAGGGTCGCAACGACCATCGCCGGGTCGAGCGCCGTGTAAAGCCTGCCGCGCTCGTCCCGTTGGTCAATGCCTTCCGTAACGCGCCAACTAAGGTAAAGCACACCGCCGGGTGCCAGGATTGCCAACAAGCGACGGACCGCTAGCGGTACAAGTAGAGCGTGAAGGTGCATTAGAACGGTCTCACACAACACATTAACGAAGCTACTATCGGCCACGCCCACTAGGTCTGGCAGAGACGACTTCTCGAAGACGATGCCCGGATGTCTTCGACGTGCTTCGTTGAGCAGTCCTTCAGATGCGTCGAAACCTCGTGTTAGATAACCGTTATCGTTCAGCCACGCGGTATCGCGACCGCTTCCGCAGCCAATATCCGCCGTCAGGCCGCGCTTAAAGTATCGCCGCACGATTTCGTACACGTCCAGTGGAGGTTTCTGAGCCTCCCAATCCTCAGCAAAACTCGCTGCGTTCGCGTCATAAGCCTCTAGCGTTGCGCGGTCCATCATTGGCCCTATGCTAAGAAGCGGGCGCGACAATCGCCGAAACCAGTTCAACCACGTATCAGTCGAAACGCGTTGGGAAACGGCGGTGCTCGCCCAGCAAAAAATCTCCACCCGGCTGGCGACCATAAGACGCACGGGCGAATTTCAGAAATCAGAAATTAGGCGTCGGAAAAAAACCTATCAAACAACCGGAAAGAAAAATATCTTCGGTCTGTGGCCGTGGGCTTGATTTAGGTCGAGGACGGAAAATGCATCCAAGGGAACGTGTTGCTTATTCCCACGTCAAGGAACGGAAACAATTAAAGCTGCCGGATGGGCTGCGATTAATCGTTTGGCCGGTTTTGGCGCTTGAAGAGTGGGACATGGCGCGGCCAATGGCTCGCATGGTCATTACGCCGCCGCAGGGCCAGCCCATGCTACCGGACCATCCAAACTGGACGTGGCACGAGTACGGTATGCGGGTCGGATTCTGGCGCATTAAGCGCATGCTCGACGCGCTCAAGATCAGTCCGACCGTTACGTTGAATGCGCGGGTCTGTGAAACCTATCCAGCAGTCGCCAAGGCTTGCGTTGAAGCGGGTTGGGAACTGAATGCTCACAGCTACGATCAAGTGCCAATGCATAAGCTAGAAGACCAGAAAGCGGTGATCGACAAATCCGTCGCAATTATCTCGGAATTCTGGGGCAAGCGACCTCGCGGCTGGTTCGGCCCCGGTCTAACGCAGACATTCGAGACGCTCGATCATCTTTCAGTCGCCGGAATTGAATATATCGGTGATTGGGTGCTTGATGATGAACCTGTCACGCTCAAGACCACACACAAGCCTATCGTCGCCCTGCCTTACAATTTTGAACTACACGACATCGTGCTCATGGCTCTGCAAAATCATCCGTCAGATCAAATGTATCGGCGCGTGCTGGACCAGTTCGACTGTCTGTACGAGGAATCGGCGGATCGTCCGAAGATCATGGCAGTTGCCATGCACTGCTATCTCTCAGGAATGCCGCACCGGATAAAATACGTTCGGCGTGCATTCGAAGAGGTTTTGAGCCGACCCGGAGTCGCGGCATGGGATGGCTCTCGAATTCTCGATTGGTATAACGAGCAGATGACGTGACTGGGTCTTTTTTCGTTCCGCACGATCTTGAAGCGCCGGTTCGCGGTGCGTCAACCGGGCCTTTGGCGGGCCTGACCGCCGTTGTGAAAGATATGTATGACATCGCCGGCACCCGCACTGGCGGCGGTAGCCCGGAATGGCTCGCCGCCCAAAAACCGGCGATTCGACACGCCGCGGCAGTCGAGCAAATCTTGGCAGCTGGAGCGACTATCACTGGCAAAACGATTTGCGATGAATTTTTTTACAGCGTGACTGGCATCAACGCTCATTATGGTATGCCCGTGAATCTGCGCGCCCCCGGTAGGATACCGGGTGGGTCGTCAAGCGGATCGGCCGCCGCGTGCGGTGCTAATGCCTGCGATTTTGCGCTCGGCAGCGATACCGGTGGATCGGTGCGCATCCCGGCCGCTTTCAACGGACTTTACGGACTACGCCCGAGCCATGGTCGCATTGATCTGTCTGGCGCGATGGCGATGGCTCCATCATTCGATGTTGCGGGCTGGTTTGCCAATGCGCCAGGCATTTTTCATCGTGTCGGCGAAGTCCTGTTGCGAGGAAATGCCGTCCTTGCGTCGGTAAACAACCTTGTTATCGCGACCGACGCCTTCGCCCAAGCCGATGACGAAGTGGCGGCGCTTGGGCGACGTTTCTTGCAACGTGCGCGGGCTCAACTACCCGCGGCCAGCGAACAAACTGTCGCACCCGGCGGCTTCGATGACTGGCGGGAGGCGTTTCGAGTTGTTCAGGCGAAGGAGGTTTGGGAAACCTTTGGTGACTTCGTCGTCCGGGCATCGCCGAAGTTCGGCCCGGGCATCAAGGAACGTATGGCTTTTGCGGCAAGCGTCACCGCCGACCTAGACAACGCGGCCAGAAAGGTTGCCGCGGCGGGTCGGGAACATCTCCGTGCGCTGGTACCACCAGGCACCATTGTGGCGCTGCCAACGTCTCCATCAATTGCTCCGCGTGTTGAGCTTAACGCAGACGAGCTTGAATCATTCAGGGTCCGGGTAATGAGGCTGACTTGCCCTGCTGGCCTAGCCGGTCTTCCGCAAATGAATCTACCGGTCGGTACGGTGTACGGGTGTCCCGCCGGATTATCGTTTATTGCTTGGAGTGGCGGAGACGAAGTCTTGCTCGATTTGGCAGTTTCGTTGGCTCGATACTGTGGACAATCACTCTAGCAATCCAAGTCTCCGACGTTCCGCTTTGAGTCATCAGCGCATGGTGCTCGCCGTAGTTCGGCGGCCATCTCGGAGCGGCGCATGGGGTGGAGATACCTTTCGTCTTCGATACGCTGGGCCTCGGAACATCGGGAATTTGCGCTTTTGCGCTAGAGTGGTCGGTTGCCCCCTATTGACGATCGAGCACCCACCAAGTGGGTCGTTTGCCGTCGCCGCAAGCTCATCCATGAAGCGCTCGCTGCATCAGCCTTGAAATCATTGCACATTTTCCAGTTCGTTTTGCCAACCTGCAATCATGGATTGCGTTATCTATTTTACACACGCAAAAGGTATCTAGTCCGACTAAATGCAACGGAAGCATCGGCTGCCCAATTTGGTCGGTTGCACGACGACCGCGACAAAGAGGGCAGCGGTACGGATCATTTTTGTCGGGACTGACGTGTCAGTGAATGAGACAGCGCCTGCATAGTGGACGACACGGGCGGGAGTGTTCGAGAAGCCAAGCGACGTTGGCTGAGAGCCACAAAAGCCTAAAGGCAATAGTCAGGACTGTGATCGGAACCTACTCAAGTTTTCCCATCTTTTTGACCGCAGCGATGAGCCGCGCGCTATCGACTTTGACAAAATCGGCAAACTCCGGCGCATCCTGATAGGCCGCTGGACTTCCGGCGGCATCGAAAACGTTCACGACATCTGGACTCTTGATGGCTTCACGCACCGCCTCGCGCAGCCGTGCGATGACAGGCTCCGGCACGCCCTTCGGCGTGAAGATCCCCGCCCAGATGTAGAACTCGACGTCAGCATAGCCGAGTTCCTTGAAAGTCGGGACTTTGGGGAAGCTATCAATGCGCTTGGCACCCCAATTGGCCAAGACACGCAGCTTACCGGCGTCCACTTGCGGCTTCACCACGCTCGGCGCGGATGCAAGAGCCTCGACTGTCGCGGAGAGCAAACCCGCCAGCGCAGGGCCTGCTCCGCGAAACGGGACGTGCAGCAATTTGATGTTGGCCGAAGACGCAAACATTTCCATGGCCACATGCAGCGTGCCGTAAGGTCCGGACGATCCATAGGGAATTTGACCGGGACGTTTCTTTGCGTCTTCAACAAAATCATGAATTGACTGCCAAGGAGCGGAGGCTGGTACAGCGAAGAGGGTCGGATCCGCTAGCACCCGTGCAAGTGGAAAGAGCTGCGAAACTTCGTATGCCGGCTCACGCCCGAACAACCGGTCTGCCTCGGGAAGAACTGCGAGAGACGACAACGCCATCAACAAGGTGTAACCATCGGGCGCAGCACGGGCGACAATCGCGTTTCCAATCGATCCGCCAGCTCCGCCGGCGCGGTTTTCGACGACAACAGGCTGGCCGAGAATTTTTTCGAGAGCCGCTGCCATCGGGCGGGCAGCAAAATCGGCTTGTCCGCCCGGCGGGAACGGCACAACCATCATCAGGTTTCGGGTAGGCCAACTCGGTTGGCCTACCGCCTCTGCGCCTATCAATGGCAATGCAGCGGGCGACACCGCGACCCAAATCGCGTTTTTAAGGAAACGTCGCCGATCCATTGCTCTTGATATCCTGATTAACGAACAGCACTAGCGCCTGGATTTACCGCTCTTGAACGGCGTGGAAGGTAACAGACCGCTGGTTTCGCGGAAAGGAGTACGCTCGCTACTACCGACGCTAAGGGCCATGAGCGGAAATAAACGGTACGTCCGCTTCATGTCCATTAGCTTGGATTTGTGATGCCGAAGTGACTCACCGGGCTTGTTAGTGGTTCACGCCGAGGGTCTCATCGTTTGGTGATGACAACCTCGAGGTACTCGCTCGGAACAGCCATCGTCTCGTCGCCGGAGGTATTGAAGCGTCCGACAAGCTCAATGATGTCGCGAGCAAGCACTCGCCTGCCGGCCTCCTCCAGCGCTGCAAAGGCCTTAAGCACCGGTCCGTAGTAGGTCCCGAAGATGTCGAGGAAGTGCTGCGCCGAGCGGTAGCGGAAGGTAAAGTGGCGCGCCTCGGCGGTGATCGTGAAGGCCGCGGGGCCGAACGTCGCTTGCACCCAATCCCGCGTGCCCCAAACCGCCGGGGACTTAACGCCACTCGGCGGCGGCAGGTACTTGCCGATCGTCCTGAACAGATTGCCGATGAAGCCTTCGGGCGTCCAATTGGCGAGGCCGATGCGGCCACCAGACTTGCACACCCGTACCATTTCAGCAGCGGTGCGGTCCTGATCGGGGCTGAACATGCCACCGAAGGTCGAAACCACGGCGTCGAAGGATGCGTCCGCAAACGGCAGATCTTCGGCGTCCGCTATTTGGAATTTAACCTGAAGCCCTTCCGCTTCGGCCCGCTTGCGGCCACGGGCGAGTAGCGACTCGACATAGTCGGTGGATGTAACCTCGCACCAGCGCCGGGCGGCGGCCAGCGTGACATTGCCATTGCCGGCGGCGACGTCGAGCACAGTCTGGCCAGCGCGCAAGTCCATGGCCTCCACCAATTGTTCGCCAACAATCTGCAAGGTCGTGCCGATGACGGCGTAGTCGCCGGATGACCAGGCCGCCTGCTGCTTGGCCTTCAGGGCCTTCAGATTCGGAGCTAGCTTTCCGGCCACAGGCGCGTGGCATTCAATGACTGTAGTCATGATCAGTCTCCTCAACGGGTAAGCATTGCAACACATCGCCGAGGGCGATGTATCGAGGCGCACATCGTGTGCGCCTTGGCTTGATCCCTAGGTCAGTTGCTGCCTGCGCAGAATGACTGCGGTGCCGGATCTCTTGCTCACACATCCAGATTCGCTATCGTCTTGCCTGATCGTCCGGGAGGCTTGCTTCTGCGTCCAGGACCTCGTGACGTAGATACAGCAATCGTTCTTTGAAGGATCATGTAGATGAGCACGGACGCGTTGTCGGACGTCCTCTCAGCCGTGCATTTGTCCGGGTCAGTCTTTTTCGACGTCACCGCCAAATCGCCCTGGGTCGCGGAAGCTCCGCCTGCGGCGCAGATTGCCAATGAGGTCACACCCGGCGCTCAGCATGCGATCGAGTATCATGTTGTCACCCGCGGCTCGTGCTGGATATCGCTTGTTGGAGATGCCGGATTCGAACCGGTCAGGCTTGAGGAAGGGGACATTGCTGTCATCCCGCATGGCGACCCACATGTGGTTTCGAGCGCGCCGGGCATGCGCGCCGAACCGGATTTGGACGCCTACCGCCGGCCTGAGGACGCCAACGCATTGCCTTTCGCGCTGCGAACTGGCGGCGATGGTCCAAGTGACACTCATCTGATTTGCGGCTTCTTCAGTTGCGGCGTGCGTCCCTTTAATCCGCTGCTGGACTCGCTGCCGCGCTTCATGCGCTTCCGGCGTGATTCATCGCAAGCCTCACACAGTCTGCTCGACCAATTCATCCGTTTCGCCAGCGCCGAGACGGGCAACAAACGGGCCGGCAGTCAAAGCGTTCTCAACCGGCTTTCGGAACTGATGTTCGTCGAAGTCATTCGGCTGCAAATGGATCAGCTCGCCAACAACAACACCGGCTGGCTCGCAGGATTGCGGGATCCCTTGGTCGGCCGCGCGTTGACGCTGTTGCACTCGCGGCCTGCGCACGCCTGGACCGTGGAGGAACTCGCTTCGGAAGCCGCTGCCTCACGCTCGGCACTGGCTGATCGATTTGTCCATCTGGTTGGCTGTCCGCCGATTCAGTATCTGACTCAATGGCGAATGCAGATCGCCGCCAAGCGTCTGACAGATCCCAGTGTCAAAATTGCCACCATCGCTCATGAAGTCGGCTACGAGTCCGAAGCTGCGTTCAGTCGAGCTTTCAAAAAGTTCGTCGGCCAATCGCCGAGCCAATGGCGAACCGTGTCTTCCTGAGCCCATTCAGATAGCAACGTCACGTGCACGGCCGGGGCCGGCTTTTGATGACTTTTAGGCGGCGCTATTGTCCGCGATCTGCAACAGCGAATTGCAGCAATGACGGCCGTGCATGTTATCAACGCTACGCCTCCGATCCGGGTGTCATGAAACAAATTATTTTGTGTGAACTTGTTTTCTATAAAAATTGTCTGTGACTCGTCCGCAAACGACAAATTTTTTTTGAACTCGCTTATTCCATAACGTTCCCGTGAGTGACGGACTGCAAATTGTGAATTCAAGGTGTATTGCGGGCGACACGGCAGTGGGCCACAAGGCGCGCCCCGCAAGAAATTCATCTTGCCTAAACACGACGGAGCTAAAACCGTGAAGATCGTTGCCAAGATTATCGCCGCCTCCGCTTTTGTGCTTTTAACCGGCGCCGCGGGATTCGCGTACGAAACAACAATGGAGTACCAGCCCTCCGCCTCGACGATGAGCGCGCGTCATACGCAACAGGTGACGGGCAAGCACATTCTTCCGAATGGCGCCCTTCGTGCCAATGCTTATGCACCGTTGGACGAACCGGCCAGCGCGCCATTTGCCATCGACCTCGGTATCGGCAGCCAACGCTAAAGCTGTTGTCCCCACAAGCTTGACGCTGGCGGCCAAGAGGCCACCCTCGCCGGGTGGCCTCCTCACGCAGCCCAAATCAGCGGTGGGATAGTCGCCAGCTTAAAGGGGCTCTGGAGCAGAATCATGAACAATGACGAAGATTGCGAACCGCAATTTATTTGCCCAATCACGAGGCATCCATGTGAGGCCGATCTCTCCCATCTTTGCCCGGAATATGGGTGCGCTCGCAAAGGTGGTTTGTCGCCACACTCCGAGGAAAACCTAATGGAAAACCCATGACCTACGCACAAAATGAAAGGGGTCTGGGCTCTTACGGTGGCTACAAGCCTCCGAAGAGCAACATGTTCGCAAAGCAGCGCGGCACTCTCAAGCGCATCGCGAACGTCATTTTTGATGCTATGACCGCGATTCTTGATGCCATGTATGAAACGCGTCGGAGGCAGGCCGAACGAGAAATCGCAAACTTTATCGAGCGGCAGGGCGGTCATCTCACTGATGCTCTTGAGCGCGAGATAATGCGTCGACTGCTTTCATCATCAAACTGGAGTCCTCGCGAGTAAACGACACCAGTCAGACTTTTGCATTCTCTTGAGCGTCCCGCAGTATTCAAGCGTTGGCAGTTAACCGACAAGATTTGGGCTCGGCTTGGGGCTCGCGCGCGATCAATCAACTTACTTTTTGGCGTCCTGAGCAAAACATCTGGCGCCCGCGTCATATGTTTGCGCCTAACTTCAAATTATATCAGCCCCTAGACGGTGGACCAAGCTGCTGGCGCGGCTGGACCTGAATAGACATCGCGAAAAGTAGCGGAGACGACTGTGAGAACGATTTCTAGCCCGCGGCCCGCGCCGCAAGCGATGGTTTGGCGATCCCGCTTAAGTGAGCTGGTCGCTCCTTGGAAACGTTGGCGGTCAGCCTACAAGTCTTGGCTCGTCCAGCGCGCGGCGATTACTCAGCTCAGTTCACTGAGCGATCGCCAGCTCAAGGATATCGGGCTCAACCGTTCAGAGATCATAGATGCCGTCAGAGGCCGGGTAGCGTCGTGAACACGTATCCAGCCGTTAGCACTGAGCAACGCTCGGCCCGAAGGCTAATTGCCATGAACATCAATATTGCGCACCGGCAGCTAGCCTGCCGGGGACAGGTAATAGCCCTGCATGCCTCGGGGGCTGACGCAAGCCAGTGGCGTCACCTGTGCGAAGCGCTTGGCAACGGCTACGCGGTGCTAACGCCCGAGCATTATGGCTGTGAAAGCAGCGGACCATGGACCGGCGAGCACGCTTTCACCCTCGCCGACGAAGCGGCGCGAACAATCGTCCTAATCGACGAATGTGACGATAAAGTTCACCTCGTGGGCCACTCCTACGGCGGGGGTGTGGCGTTGCATGTCGCGCTTAGTCGTCCAGATCGGATTGCCAGTCTCGCACTCTACGAACCGTCCGCGTTCCATTTGCTTCGACAAATGGGCGAGGCCGGTGTCCAGGCATATGCCGAAATCCAGGGGGTCGCGAGGCGCATCAGTCATTGCGTTGCCACTGGCGACTATCGCGCAGGCGTTGCCGATTTTGTCGATTATTGGAACAGTCACGGCGCCTGGAAGGCTATGCGGCCGGCGGTGCAAAACACTCTCACCCGCTGGGCCCCCAAAGCGCCGTTAGACTTCCAAGCCCTCATAGACGATCCGACACCAGCGAAGGCATACGCGGCACTTAACGTCCCGGCGTTGATCGTGCGCGGCGAGCACGCCCCGCTGCCAACACGCGTTATTTCGGAGAGACTCATTGAGATTCTGCCCAAGGGACGACTGAAGATCGTCGCAGGCGCCGGTCATATGGGTCCACTGACGCACGCGTCAGAGGTCGCGCGATTGATCGCGCAGCACATCTCTACGGTGCAGGCAGAACGAGTCCCGGCGGCCAAGGCTACGCGGATAGCGTTTTCAGCAGTTTAGGTCGTGATCCGAACAAACGGAGTGACAACGATGTCGGCACAGATGAAACCCGAGACCATAGTGCTACACGCCGGCCCGCGCAGTGATTCTAGCACCGGAGCTGTGGCGGTGCCGATTTTCCAGACCACGTCCTACCAGTTCCGTAGTACAGAGCATGCGGCGAACCTGTTCGCGCTCAGGGACTTTGGCAACATCTATTCGCGAATCATGAATCCGACCTGTGACGCGCTGGAGCAGAAGATCGCCGGCCTCGAAGGTGGCGTCGCGGCCTTGGCTGTCAGTTCCGGTCAGGCCGCATCGGCCATGGCGCTCCAGAACCTGTGCCGGCC
>Ga0207800_1000130_pt1 | contig 27167 bp, 19 predicted proteins | sample LuqExpMetageno11_FD_187769 | JGI IMG/M metagenome (GOLD analysis project Ga0207800, IMG submission 187769) | Tropical forest soil microbial communities from Luquillo Experimental Forest, Puerto Rico - Sample 11 (SPAdes) | ecosystem: Environmental > Terrestrial > Soil > Tropical forest ... | reverse complement strand
ATAAGCACCAGCCGGTACAACTACTGCAGATCCTTCACTGACGTTATATTTGTTACAATTAATTATGCAAGTCCCTTGACCTTCTACAAAATAGAAAAATTGGTCATTATCCTCATGCACTTCCATCCCTATTTCTTCTTTAGGCTTGAGGCTCATTAGTACCAATTGGCTGTACTGGGCTGTATAGAGCACCTTACGAAAATTGTTATTTTCCAAAGAGGCTTTTTTGAGATTTATAGAATATCCTTTCTTTACTTTTTCAGCGCTTACAGCTGATGCTGTCACTGACACTAAAAAACATAATACTAAAAAAATAGCTACTGTCCTTCTGATTTGATTTTTCATCGATTTACTCACTCCTTTAATGATTACTACTTTTAAAAAATAGTTATTTTAATAAAGAACCTTGTAGTAGCCGATTTTTCTTTTTATACCACTACGCAAATTTCCCCATTTTGAACAAAACTGCCTTACTGGTCTAAATTCATTCTCTTTGATCCATGCGTTTTTATTTGTTTTTGGTTCTCTTTGGGGTTACAATCTAGAATACTTTCCTAACTTATTTAAAATAAATTATATGAAAAATTAGTTCTAAATAAATAATATGCCAATGTAAAATATTTATTTAGCAAACAACATTTAAATATTAATTATGATTTCATGCCCTATCTTTGTTTTATCTGCAAGATGAACTTTAAAAAGAGATCACTTTAAAGATTAGAATATAGTAATTTTTCATCTAAACTACTGAATTTTGCTTTCTATTTGGTAACGTGTGTTGAATTTTCTATATTTACAGAAAAAGCGGTACATGATGGAAAATTTTTGGGCAGATGATAAAAGGGAATAATATACATGGAGTTACAGATATTAAAAGGAAATATATTGAAAGAGCAAGTAAAATACAACAAGAATACAACAAAAACATATCAAATTATATAAAAATCAAACTTCCTGAAATGAAATATATCAAACTTATGAAAGTAGAGATCTGTTATAAGAGATCTTTGAAAGATAACAAACACCGCGACCATTAAGCGGAATAGACTGCAGATGCAAAACATCCGAGGTAATGCTTTTGAGAAAAGATCCGAGTGAAGAAGCGCTTGAATCCTGGATTATACGACTCAGACGCGAATTTCACAGATACCCCGAACTCAGTTTTGGAGAATATGATACCCAGAAGAAAATCCTGAGAATACTCGGAAACCTGGGAATAGAAGCCAGAAAAATTGCAGATACCGGCGTGCTTGCAAGAATCCAGGGGACGTTACCTGGCCCCTGTATCGCCCTTCGATCAGACACGGATGGATTGCAGGTGCAGGAAGAATTAACTAAAAGAAATAGTGACTATATTTCTAGAAACGAGGGAGTGATGCATGCCTGTGGACACGACGGGCACATGGCAATGCTTTTTGGTGCAGCACGACTTTTCCAGGAAAATAGAAATTTTCCAGGAGAAGTTCGCCTTATCTTCCAACCTGCAGAAGAGATCCCTCCAGGGGGTTCGGAGAGGGTAATTGCAGAGGGCGGGCTTGAAGGTGTGGATGCAGTTATGGGTATACACATCTTTACCAATCACGAATCCGGAAGTGTGGGTTTTCGTCCTGGGCCTTTTATGGCAAGTACCAACCGGTTTGAAGTGATCGTTAAAGGAAAGGGAGGCCATATCTCAAAGCCTGAAAGCTGCATTGATCCCGTTCGAATAGCAACGGATTTTCTGAGTAACCTTTATCCTGCCCTGGAAAAACAACTTGAGCCAGATAAGTATATTATTGGAGTGGGAAGGATCCGAGGAGGAGCCCAGTTCAATAGGATTCCTGATACTGTGGAGATTCTTGGAAGTTATCGAACTTTTGATCGGGAGACTACAGAGATTATTGATAGGACAATAAAGGAGTGCTTGGACGAAGTAGTAAAAAGATATGTAAAGCCAGGAGAAGAATTTTCAGGCTTTCCTGACTACGAGATTGATATCTTGCATGGTTATCCAGTCCTCGTGAACGATCCTATGTTTACGGATGCTGTAAATTCAAAGCTGCATGAGAGCTTTCCGGAACTTACAGTCTACCCTGAGATAGAAAAAACCTTTGCTGCCGAAGATTTTGCAAGTTATCTGCAGAAAGTTCCGGGAATTTTCATTTCCCTGGGTACCCTAAACCCGGAAAAAAAGATCGTAGAAATCAATCATTCATGCAAGTTCGATATTGATGAAGAGATCCTTATTACCGGCACGAAAATATTTTATACTGTTTCTCTGGATTTCTTCAAAAATCCGGAAAAATATCTCGATTTCCAGAGTTCTTTGAACCCTGAACTATTAAAAGGGGCCTGAAAACTGACAAATGAACAAAAAACTGCCCAGTTCATGGAGTAAAATTAATGATAATCCAGATATACGACGATTCCAAAAAAGAAGAAGTCCGTGATGTTGTACTTGGTGTTTTGATGGAGCACAGCTTTGAACCCGACAGGCTAAAAGATGCCGATCTCGATGACATAAACGGTTACTACTTTGGAAGCGGAGGAATATTTTTTATAGGAATCGTCGACGGCAAAGTTGTAGGCACGGCAGGTGTCCGAAAACTTGACCGAAATCTGTGCGAAATCCGGCGTATATACCTTAAGAAAGCCTTCAGGAACAAGGGCTACGGAAAACAGCTTTTCAGGACTGCTCTCAATTTTGCCGAGAAGAACTGCTCAGGTGCCGTTCTTAAAACCGATTCAACCCTTACTAAAGCGATAGACATGTACCTCAAACACGGTTTTACTTTCCAGAAAGAAGAGAAAGGATATGTGTATTTTGAAAAAATGTTTCACAAATCTTTTTAAAAAAGGCTTGAGCACAAACCTTTTGAGAAAAGATTTGATCGAAAACCCCCTAGTTACGGCGTGATCAACCGGCGCAACGGTTGCGCTCAAGACGGCCGAATTGTAATGTAGATATTTAGCTGAGTCAAGAGGATTGATTTATAGTCAAGAGAAACTGTTGTATCTTCCACGTTTTTCATGCTATGTAAATAGTCTTCATCTTCCTTAATTATTACATGAACTGCCTTCTTTTTTCTCAAGGGCTTGTAGATATTCGAGGACGGCAAGGATGTAGGCTGAGTGAGACCAGGCGAGGGGGAGAACCGAGAGAGGCTTGCCTCTATCATCAATTTGTTCGGACAGAAGGCCGGCGGGGTGGGCGTGAGCTGCACACCAGTCAAGGAGTTCAAGAGCTCGGTCAAGGTTGCCGATTGCGGAATGCCATTGGGACAGCCAGAGAGTGCAGATAATCCAGCTATTCATATAGCCAAAGTAGGTGTCGTGAAGATACCTGGCTATCCCACCTGAAGGACGCTTAAGTTCGCGCTCGATAGCCTCCATTGTTCGAACAATTCTGGGATCGTCGGGAGGGAGAATTCTAAAATACCACACCGCAAAGACTGAGGAATCAAGAGTAGGGTCGTCAAGAGCACGGCGGAAACGCTTTAGTCTGTTATCGTAAAGTTTCTCCAGAATAGACTTCCGGACTCGGTCTGCAGCTTCCTTCCAGATGTCTGCGTTGTCATAATCGCCAAGAGATCTGGAGAGTTCATAGGCTCCATTGAGGCCAGCATAGATTGTACACGCACTATAGGTATGCACGCCCTTTCGCTCTTCCCAGAGGTCAAAACTCGAAATTGGAAGGTCTGTTTCTTTATCAATCGCTTTTATAAGATAATTAGCCGCCGGGATCACAAGTCTTCTGTAGTATCTGCCTGTGGTCCAGACGCTCTTTTCAATCTCCCAGTTGTTATAAAGGGCGTAAAGAGGAAGCCCTGTTTCATCTATCTGAATCATAGGGACAGGATGCCATGTGCTTCCGAAATCTCCAGCAGGGGTGTACTTATGAAGGAAGTTACCTCTGGGTGTGATAACTTTTGAGAAAAACTCAAATGTCTCAGCGCTCAGGTTATGGTATCGCGCCCTATCGAGCGCAAGGCAGACCCAGGCCGCATCCCTGGGCCAGCAATAGCTGTAAAGGTCCGCTCCGAATTGCTTTATATCCGAGTCGCAGGATGCAATTATCGAGCCTGTAATATCCATGTGAGCGACAACTGCAAGAAGACTCCTATAAAAACACTTTCGGATATTAGGGGGCAACTGAGACATTCGAGCAAATTCTGGAAGGACGGATACTCGCTCAGTAAACGAGTTCCAGAAATTGAAGTTATGATAGAAAAGAGTTTTTCTTCCGGTTTCTTTTTCCTGTTTATGAACCTGAAGCACGCTACAGTACTTTTTTCCGAGAGCTATCCAGTAATGTATCCTTGTTGACTCTCCTGGCTTTAGTTTAGGAAGAGTCCAGCCAAGGGTAGAATCTACCGAGCCGTGGGCGACAAGATTTCCACTCAATGTAGCGTCGTTTTCCATATCTCTCCAGGTTCCTTCAAGCCCTTTCCACTCTGCAGTTCCAACTGCATACTGGTCAAATGTGGGGTCGCTCGCATGCAAGAAATAGCGGTCGCGTTTGTAATGAATAAGCGTATGCTTATCGATTACAGCAGTTTCTCCAATTTTAGTCTCAAGAATCCGGTAATTCTGGTTTGAGAAAAGGCGCAAATGTTTGGACTCATCTGAAGTATTAGTCACTTCAAAAGTCCTGTAAAAAATATTTACCGAAGGATGAACAGCTTCCCATACAGTAATTCTGAGCCCTATCTCAGGATTTTCAAACACTGTTTCTCCTATATTCGAGATAATTCCCCTGCAAGCTTCAGGAATTTCCCGGTTTTCCTCCTGGGTATCGTTTTTCTCTCTTATGACTTCCCTGCTCTCTCCTGAGGTTTCAAGAAGACGCTTACAGAAGTTCTCCTTATACTCGGATTTATACCTCTGTTGAATCTTCCAGTTTTCAAGCCAGCTGCAATAAAGGGAGTCTAGATCGCATATGCCAACCTTTATCGAATTCCCATGATTTTCGAGTCCTACATATGGAAAATAGATATCTCTTATAGTCCCTTTTTCGTCTTCGCAGATCAGGATTCTTCCATTTCCGAAAATTAGCGGTCTAATTCCGGATACCTCCCGTTTTCCTGTACATTTTTATGGGCCCACAATTTAATGTATTCAGACGTTTAAGATTCGACTAAGATTCTCAAAATGTAATGCCTCAATAAGGTTGAATAGTTTTTCTTAAATACGCCTCATCACGAGAGATGAATCTGTTACCTCAAATAGTTTAGTATAAAGAATTTGGTGAAAACTGGATTTTAGTCTTAAAAATATCTTTCTCGAAAATGTGTGAAAAAATAATCATACTGGCAATATTTTTAACCTTAACTAACATTGAAGGGAAAATATATGTCTTCATCTACTGCTTTTATAACTTAAAATGAAACTTGCCTAGTAAACGACTTTAATTTCTTATTGAAGATATATATGAGTTTCATACGAACGTTTATATTTTATTGTGTCCTGTTAGTAAATGTCTTAAAAAACGGATATTTATATAAATTACTCACATACAGAAAATGCGTGTTGAAATGTCTTACGTAAAAAAAGCATGTCCCGTTTGTGGGAAAGAATTCCTTGTTCTTAAAAAGGTTGAGGAAAAGGCAATTTACTGTACTCTGGCATGCCTGACAAAAGATCAGGAGAAGTATGAATCCAGAGAGGTAGCCTTTCCAAGCCTTGGTTGAGCATTTGTAAGGTAAAAAATCAAAAATGTGGAGAACACCCTTACAAAGGGAAGCGTTTTCCAATGTTTTTATTTTTAAAAACTTTTTATTTTCCAGCGAGTTTTTTTGCAATCTGGGTTACATATCTGCCCTGATAACGAGCCATTGCAAGCTCATTTTCAGAAGGCTGGCGGTTTTCATTCGATCCTGCTATCGTTGAAGCTCCATATGGGCTGCCACCTGTGATTTCGTCCATCCGTCTCTGTCGTATTTCTGTATAAGGAAGCCCTACAATAATCATTCCAAGATGGAGCAGGGTAACATGTGATGTTAGAATTGTAGACTCTTGACCTCCATGCTGTGTTCCACTGGAAGTAAAGACGCTCCCTACTTTTCCAACAAGAGCATCTCTGCTCCATAGTCCTCCAAGACCGTCAAAAACTGTACGCATCTGGGCTGACATATTTCCATAACGTGTAGGTATTCCAAAAATAAGGGCATCTGCCCCTGCAAATACATCTTCATACATGCTTCTGGTCACTACAGGAATGTGTGCAAAAAGATTTTTTGTTTCGATTGCTCCCATTTTTTCCAGAACCTCATAAGGCAGAGTCTCAGGAACCTGATAAATCTCTACTTCAGCTCCTTCAACTTCTCTTGCTCCTTCAGCTATAGCTTCTGCCATTTTGTAAATATGACCATGAATACTGTGGAATATCACATTTACCTTAACCATTCAACTCCTCCATTAAGATCAATTAAAATGTAAATAAAGTTGCTCCAACCAATAAAACTGCTTAATGATCCAAAAAATCTAGATCCTTTCTTAAAAATAGTTTTCTGATGCCTTATATAGCTTGTTAGCAAAAGTTAACTTATCCTCCGGGTTCTGAATTTGTGATATTCTAATTCTGTATTCCTGCTCACCTTTTCACCCTTATTAGAAGTACTTTAAAAATAAAATTTTAAGATTATAAATTTTAAAAAATAAGATCTATCAAAATAGTTATTAGGCTATAATGCTTTATAAGCTGGACATGCCCTCTCTTTCTATCGTAATGCCTTCCATGAATGAAGAAGAAACCATCCGAATTTGCATAGAGAAAGCTCAGTTTATATTCAAAAAATATGGTTTAGAAGGGGAGATAATAATTGCTGACAACTCGTCAGATAGAACCGCTGAGATTGCATCATCAATGGGTGCAAAGGTAATAGGCCCAATAAAAGGTTACGGAAACGCTTATCTAAAAGGGCTAGCTGAAGCAAAAGGAGATTATATTGCTATTGCTGATGCTGACAATACTTATGATCTGCTTGAGCTTGATAAGTTTTTTGACCCTTTGATGGCAGGAGAAGCGGATTTTATAATGGGCTCCAGGCTTAAAGGCGATATCAAAAAAGGAGCTATGCCCTGGCTGCACCAGTATATAGGCAATCCTTTCCTGACAGCAATGCTAAACTTCCTTTTCAAAACGAAGATTTCGGACGCTCACTGTGGAATGCGAGCTTTTACAAAGGAAGCACTTGAGAAAATGAACCTTAAAACTCACGGCATGGAACTTGCATCCGAGATGGTAATTGAAGCTGCAAAATGCGGGCTGAGGATTAAAGAGGTCCCCATAACCTATTACTCACGAAAAGCACCCTCTAAATTACGTTCTTTTCAGGACGGCTGGCGACATATCAGATTTATGATGTTATACCGCCCTCTGCCTTTTCTTCTTCTGCCTGGAGCTTTAGTTTTTGTCCTTGGTGCTTTGGTAATTTGTTCTCTTCTATTTAGTGGAGACGAAGCACAAAGTAGACTACATTCATTCATCTTAGGTTGCATGCTCCTGATTATTGGAGGACAGACTCTATCTACGGGCGGGTATATGAAAATGTACAGCCTTGTCCGAGGTGGGCCTAAGAGTAAGGACATTACTTCAAAGTGGCTGAACTATCATTCTCTTGAAAAAGAATTGCTTGCAGGTTCAATAATACTGGTTGTAGGCCTTCTGCTTGGACTAAAGGTAATATACACTTGGATAAGCTCTGGGTATGGTTCTCTTTCAGAAGTGAAAGGTGCAGCTATTTCGATGGTTTTTTCTTTTATCGGTCTTCAGATGATTTTCTCGGCTATTGTCTTGAGCGTCATGCTCCTCGAAGTCGATACTGACTGGTAGTGATATTATGAAAATTGCCTTTGTTTATGATGCTGTCTATCCTTGGGTTAAAGGTGGTGCAGAAATGCGTATCCATGAGCTAGGTAAACGGCTCTCGGACAGAGGTTATGATATACATATTTTCGGGGTCAAATGGTGGGAAGGTGAAGACACTATAGAGTATGAAGGTATGACCCTACATGGAGTCTGCAAAGCTCGAAATCTGTATGTAGACGGCAGGCGTTCAATCTCTGAGGCAATTATTTTTGCTATAAAATTGTTTCCGGAGCTTAGAAAAGAGAACTTTGACCTTATAGATGTAAGTGTCTTTCCCTATTTTTCATGCTTTACTGTAAAAACGGTGTCAATCTTGAAAAAAATCCCCTCAGTGTTTACCTGGCACGAGGTATGGGATGATTACTGGTACGAATATATGGGGAAGGCAGGTTTTTTTGGGAAAGTAATCGAAAAAACGGTTTCCAAGATTTCGGGAAAAAACATAGTGGTTTCGAACTGGACTCAGAAGAGGCTTGAATCGCTGGGGGTTTCTGAACAGAGGATTACGGTTATCCCTAACGGAGTAGATATTAAAAAGATTTCCAGGGTTGAGACAGAAGATGGAAGAGCCCTTCTGGAACTTGAGAGTAAAACATATGATATCATTTTTGCAGGGAGGCTTATCAAGGAAAAAAATGTTGACCTGCTGATTAAAGCTGTAGTCCTTCTTAAAGCTGATTTTCCGGATATCAGGTGCTGTATTGTTGGAGATGGACCCGAAAAAGCATCACTGGTGGAACTCGCAAAGAAGACAAGAGTTTACGAGAGTATTGAGTTTGCAGGCTTTCAGGAATATAGGGCGCTTATAATGAAAATCAAGGCTTCAAAGGTACTTGTATTGCCTTCAGGCCGTGAAGGGTTCGGAATGGTTGTCATCGAGGCTTTTGCCTGTGGAGTGCCTGTGGTAACTGTAAGAGCAAAGTATAATGCCGCGCAAGGGCTGGTTGAAAACGAAGTGGATGGATTTGTTGTAGAACCGGAAGACATAAAAATCGCAAAATCCATACAAAAAATAATTGAGAAAAACTCTAATTACGGTAAGCTTTCAGAAGCTGCTCTTCAGAAAGCTGAGAAATATGATTGGGGAAAGATAGTTGATAAAATATGTTTAACTTATGGAGACTTTACAACAAAATAGTAATTTAGGGTTCTTTTTTCTTTGTCAATAAGAGATATGAATACGTTTACTTCATTTCCTTTTAGTCATGTAATTTCCTATTTAATAAGAGAAATAACAATCTTTTACAGAACTTAAGTGTTTGTCTTGTTAGTAAATCTTAAATAATAATCGATTTTTACCCTTGAGAGATAAAATGAGATCTGGTATAAAAAAACGGTTAAAAAAACATTTAATTAATAGTCAAATCTCGCATTTTCAGAGAAAAAAAATTAAAGAGCATGCTGGGGTTTTAACATTATATACTTTACTAACTTTTATACTCACTTATCCTGTAGTTTTTAAAATACGTACAGATATTCCGGGAGGAGGAGATGCATTCCAGTGGATAAGAATACTCTGGTACATGCCAGTAGCTGTATCCAACCCGAACCTCACAAAGTTAACACACGATTATTTAATGTTTTATCCATATGGAATACCAGCCTCACCATTTCAATCGGCATTTAATCAAGTTCTTGCATATGTGTTATCAACTTTAATAAGTATTCACATAACGTACACTATATTATGGTTATTTTCATTTATTTTTGGCGCATATGGTACCTATTTACTTGTAAAATATCTTACTGATGATAGAGCATCTTCCTTCGTAGCCGGGATTGTGTTTGCATTTTCACCGTATCATTTTTCACATGCACTTGGTCATTTTGGAGCTACAAGTATTGAGTGGATACCCTTCTGCGCCCTATATTTGATGAAAATGTATAAAGAAGGAGGAGTTCGAAACAGTTTTTTTGCAGGAATATTCTTTATTCTCGTAGCCATGAGCGACCTTCAATATATGGTTTTCATGGGAATTTTTGTGATATTACTGTTTGTATATGAAATATGCGTTTTTTTTAGAAACGAGAACACAGACTATAAGGAAATATTTAAAAACCTTTTTCTTAAGTATGCCTTATTTGGAGTAATTTCATTATTAGGTTTAATACCACTTACAGTAGAGAACATTCAAATAGCTCTATCTAATGAAAACTTTTTAAAATTAGATCCGTTTGAGGCGGTTACGTACTCAGCTGACTTACTAAGTTTCTTTCTCCCATCTGTTTTACATCCTGTTTATGGGAGTGCTGTGACGGATATTTACAACAATTTTTCAGGAAATACCAGTGAGAATACAACTTTTATTGGATACACGGTCATCTTACTTTCTTTATTCGCAGCCCTTAGACTGAGAAGAAGCAAATATGTAAAATTCTGGTTGATAGCTGCTTTATTTTTTTCGTTAATCAGTCTTGGCCCACTTCTTCACGTAAACGGTAACACATCATTTACAGTGTTCAATACGACAGTTCCCCTTCCGTATTTAGCTTTATATCATTTGATTCCATTTTTGGATAATTGCAGAACACCTGGAAGATTCTTTGTAATCGCTTCGCTCTCATTCGCAGTTTTAGCTGGCTATGGGGTTTCAGAGCTACAAAAGTTTAATAAATACAATAAAAAGGTAGCTATAGTTATAATAAGCGGTTTGATAATTTTTGAATACTTAGCAATTCCTTTCCCAGTATCAGCTGTGAGCCAACCTTCATTTTATGAAGAGATTTCACAAGATAGAGGGAATTATGCACTACTTGAAATACCTGCAACTCAAAATTATGACGCAGGTTCAAATATCATTTATTATCAAACAATTCACGGGAAACCTGTAGTAGGTAACTGGGCTGCCAGATATCCATCTAATGCAAGAGATTTTGAATTAAATACACCTGTAATAAGGGAATTAACTTATTTGCAACCTTCTGCCCATGATATCCTGAACCAAGATATAGATCAAGTTGGAACATCCATTTTAAATTATTACAACATCTCGTACATTATTTTGCATACAAATTATATGGATAACAAAGAAGTTAATTTAGTAGAAAAATTTATACAGGAAAATCTCAAAACTGAAAGAAAAGAGTATGAAAATGATTCTCTTATTGTATATAATATCAAAAAAGAGCCTATAAAGTCATTTATGACTTTAAAAAATAATTGGTATAATTTACAGGGACAAAACGGCGTCCCAACCAGATGGATCTCGAACAATGCTACATTAATGATATACTCGAATGAAAAAGTAAATAAAACTCTGAGTTTCCGAACATTCAGCTATCATAACCCAAAAAATATGCAAATCTATGTTGGAGATAAATGTTTTGAAGAAACTGTACCAACAGATTTCATCGATATAAAAATACCATTGAGTCTCGAAAAGGGAGAAAACATTATAAAATTTTCAACCCAAGAAGAATGCTTTTCTCCTTCACAAGTGACCAATAGTCATGACACAAGAAAACTTAGCTTTGCAATTCAAGATATTTTAATATCTTGATGAACTTTACTTTTTAGAAACAGGTTTTACGAATAATATTATTTATTTCAACTGCAATTTGTTTGCTTTTTAAGTAAAATCTTTTTAAAGTTCCGCATAAAATAAATTTGTTTCAGAATCCAAAGCTACAGTTAAGAATCTATAAGTCCTTCCAAGGGTCTCCCTTATTGGATTGTATCTTCTTTAGAAACAGGTATTTTGGCTTCAGCTGAGTTAACTGCGTAACCAGAGCTTCACTATAGGGTCCTTAAAGAGGAAAGCAACTTTTTTTCATTCAGGAGCAGCTTCTAATATCTTTTTCACCTTATTTTGAAATTCAGTTTATATTCTTTTGAGCCATGGATCGATTAAGAGTACTATAATTGAGTCCTGATACCCATTTTTGAATCTGGTATCCAATTATAATTACGATCAGACTGGCAATGAAAATAACGCAGACTTCCATAGGTCCAGTAACACCTAATTTATTATTAAGATACTTTACAAATGAAAGAAGAGGTTGATGAATCACATAAGTTGCGTATGACGACTGAGCTATATAATATATAATTCCTTGAACACTTAAAGGGATTTGCGAAAAATATGAGTGGGCTACATTTAGTAAATTGTATCTTCCAGCAAAAATTCCAATCAGAAAAACAGGATAATACAAATAGAACCTAGGATCAAGAACATGGTACAGATAACATACAATATATATGCTTAAAGAAATAATGAATATTTCAATATCATCTCTTGCATATTTTGCAATTATTGCATAAACAACGTAGTATACAAGAATTGTGCCAACAAACCAATCTATATGTCCTCCTCCTATCTCCATATCAGCTTTAAAAAATCCATGAACTCCTGTAAGTTGATACAATAGTCCCATCAAATTTGAAAAATTCTCGGTATAAGGAACAGGATTAATATGAAAAATCCCAAAAATAATGAACTCAAACAATAATCCAATCCACCATATAGGGTAAATTCTGATGATCCGTTTTTTAAAATATCGAGTAATATCTTCCTTAGTTTCAAGACTTTTATATCTGATAGAGAGGGTGTATCCAGAAGCGAAGATAAACATTGAAAGCCCTGTATATGCAAAAGTAGGACCAAAATATGCGTAATGAAGTGATGGATATACATCCATTGAAAAGTTTAAAAAAAATCCCAAATGAGATAATATGATTAATAAAATAGCACATTTTAGAATATCAATTTCTATCATCTTTTTTGTATTGTAAGATGTTACAGGGTCAAACTTAGACATCTTCCCATTCTCCTTAGTAGTACGGAGTAAAATAATTTCTGAGTAGAAATGTCAACATAAATCTTAAACCAGTATCTTTAACAAAATTCTAGTCTTTTAATGTACTTCATATTATTAGATAGTTCAGAATAGCAGCATCTTTGATAAGGATTTCTAGAGAAATATGACTCTCTTCTAAAAATATCAATCATCTAAGAGAATTCTCAATTTTCTGCAATATCGAGATATACTTTTTCTCTATATTTTCCCATGAGTAATTTTGCAAAACAAATTTCGTCCCATTTTCCCCCATAGCGTTCCTCATTCTATCATCTGCTAGGAGAAAATCAAGACATGCCTTAAACTCATCATAGTTTTCATAATACAAACCGGCATTGCCTCGGATACACTGACATTTTAACACATCGCATTCTCCATTTACGAGTACAGGCGTATTACATAGCCAGGATTCCAAGAGAACCATGGACAAACTCTCGTACTTTGAGGGCATTATTAATAGTTTAGCTGATTTAATTCCGTTAAACTTATCCTTTTCCGAGACGAAACCTAAGGAGAGAATATCAGGGTTTTTAGGAATCTCCATAATCTGTTTTCCCAGTAAAACGAGTTTAATAGAAGACTTATTTTCCTTTTTATACCGAAGAAAATAATCAAATAACTCTTGACAGCCTTTAGATTCATCTACTCTTCCAACGAAAATAACAAAGTCATCCAAATTATATTTCTGGACAAACGAAGCTGAATCGATTTCATCCGGAATGTCTATACCCACGCCCACAACATCAGAAGGTATATTTGAGACTCGGAATTTTGAGATGACAAAGTTTTTTTCTTCCTCTGTGTTATAAATAAACCATCTGGGGCAGTTGAAAAAAGAACCAAATATCGACAAATAGATAGGAGGTTCATCATGTGCTGTAGGAACAAGCAATGCTTTTTCCTTTACTAGTGGAAGACCGAAAAAAGTAGTACAGTAAAGATAAGTAAAAAAGATAAAACAAGTATAATTATTTTCATTGTTTTTTATATAATCAAAAAGTTTTGTTGAATAAGGACCTTGAAGTTTCATCCATTCAACTTCGTCTTCATAGGTGTGAATATTACCAAAAATTTTTTCAGAAAACTTATTGAATTTCGGTAAATCTCTCTCATAATCAACAGGAAATCTTCTGACCAATACTCCATTTAAGGTTTCAGTCCCTGTAGAGTACTCATTTTTCCACGTTACATAGTCTACCGCACATGTAGTTAATACTTCTACATCAAAATATTTGGATAAATGCTCAGCTACAAGCCTGCAGTGGAATTCAGCACCACCATTAACTTCCATACCATAACGCTGGACTACAAAAGCTACCTTTTTTGCAGGCATTATTTCACCTTTAACAAAATACTTTTGAAATGAGAAAGTATTTTTTCTCTTTTGAAATCATCCAATCTATTTTTCTGCTTCTGAATAACAGTTGATCGCAATTCTTCATCCTCTATTAATATATTTATCATCTCAGCAATTTCACAATAATTCTTTTCATTAACTATAATTCCCGTATTCTCAAGAGTTGAAGGAATAGCTGTAGATTTATAGGCAATGATTGGAACTTCAAAATACATGCTTTCCAATATAGGAACACAAAAACCTTCGTGTTCGCTCATACATAGAAAAATATCAGCTAATTTATAGTAGGAAATTAGGTCATTAAAACTAATTTTACCTAATAAATAAACATCTTTCAAATTTAAATTTTGAATCAGTTTTTTCAAATAGTCGGAATAAACTTCACAGCCCTCATAGCTGCCTGCCAAGAAAAGTCTTGATTTTGGGTTAATAAGTTTATAATAATAAAATACTTTTATTATGTCTTCTTGTTTTTTATGTGGAGTTACTCTACCCACAAACAAGAGATTCACAAAATCATCATCATATTTCGACAGTAATTTTTCATTAGGACTGCTGTACTCATGAAAGTCCACTATTATAGGCAAAACATCTGTGTTTTTAAATCCCATTTTTTGAAGTTCCAACCTGTTGTATTCAGAAACTCCAACAGCAAGGTCTATGTGATCAACAAGTGACCTGAGTTCCTTTTTTCCATTTTTCAGTAGGTTTACAAGAGTCTCATTGACTCCAAAAAAGTATTTAGGGGGAGTGATATTATGGTAAATCAATATCTTTTTGTCGGGAAGTTTTGCAACAAACTCAGAAACTTCGGAACCGATGGAAAAGTGAAAAATCAATATATTTTCTCTTGAAGAAACCTTCTCATATTCGGTATATTTTTTTGCGTTAATTTTGGGATGTATATTTTGAGCGTAGATTTCGGATTTGTATCCCCATTCATTCAGAACTCTTTTAATTTCCCTGACCTCATTGCCTATGGCATCTCCTGGAGAAATTGTTGGCAAGATCTGGTGAATCTCCATTTTCAAAGACCCCTTAAAAATTCGAGATATTTTTCTACAATTTTATCCCAGCTAAAATTTTCAATAACGTAAGACATTCCGTTTTCAGCCATAATTTTTCTGGTGACAGGGTTTTCCAGATAGAAATCGAGGCATCCTTCAAATTCATAGTAATCGTCAAAATAAAGCCCACCATTACATTTGATACAGTGGTCTTTAGTTACAGCGCAATCCCCATGTACCAATACAGGAGACTTACATAACCATGACTCCATAATTACAATAGAAAAGCTTTCATTCAAAGAAGGTTGACACAAACAAGTAGCAGCTGAATATGCATTATACTTGTCCTGAAGTGGTACAAAACCCAGATCTATAATCTCATTTCTATTTTCGGAGGGTATTTCTATTGTTCCACTGCCAATAAGAACAAGCTTTAATTCACTTTTTTTATGCTTTTTATATTTACAAAAAAAATCAATTAGAAGAGGGACATTTTTCCCAGCTTCCTTCCTGCCCGCGTAAAGAATAAAGTCGGTTTTTATGCCGTATTTTTCCCTGAATTGTTCTGGATTATACGCAAAATCCATATCAATTCCCTCTCCTAAAATAGTCTGCCTATTATTTAGATTGTAAAGCTGGTTTGCCAATAATTTTTCAGGAGATGCGTGGAAAATAATGCCTTTAGCATTTTCAAACATATTTTTATAAACATTTAGGTAAGCATAACTTTCATCATGAAGGCATGGAATTAGAACTGACTTTTCAGGGTGTATGCAAGATCCATAATAAGTCGTACCAAACATATATGGAATAAATAAAAAGTAATCGTAATCTTCACAGTGTTCAGCAATGTAAGAATAGAGATTAGGGCTGTTCACCATTTCCCGCATAAAAGTCTTCTCTTCCTCTAGAGAAATCTTAAGACCGCGCATAAGTTTGTAGTTTATTTTATCAAAACGAGTTGTATCTCTCTTCCTAACTGGAAACCTGCGTATACTAATCCCATTTAGATTATATATGCCCTCTTCGTAAAAATTAGTACTCCAATCACTCAAGAATTCTTTAACGCAAGTAGTAAGTACCTCAACTTCAACACCGTGCTTTTGCAGATTTTCAACTGTCCTTCTGCATTCACTTTCTGCTCCACCAGGAATGTTCCCATACCAAGGAGTTACAAATGCCAGCTTCATACTAATTTATCCCCGGGTCCCACACAACATAAGTTATGATAATAATTCAAACACTACCTGGTCTCTCATTTTTTTCCGATGACCGCATAATCTTGTGCTCCGTATAAAGTGTTGTTTAACATATCTATATTTTGGTTATAAGTTTCAAGCATAACTTTCTCTCTGTCTGTTAGGTCACCAACGTCCGGAAACTTTTTTAATTTCATGCCGTCTGGAACTGGAGAAATAAATTTTGCCTCAATCTCGCGGAAATTGACTGCGCTTAATAAAAACTTGAGTGTCTCTGGGTGTACTGGTTTTATATGGGTAAGATCAATGTAAAAATTGGCAAAAGAAAAGAGTGATAGGGGATTTACAGTTTCTACTATTAAATAAAAACCATATTTAAGTTTTTTATTGCAAAGGTTTAGCATTTTGATGAGATAATCTGGAGCTAGATGCTCAACTACCTGACTGATGAAAATTCCATCAAGGCTTTTGTCTTCTATACTTTCAAGGGTTTCGATTGCATCTTTTAACTCTACGTTAAAACCTTTCGATTTGCAGAAACTGACCATATCTTCATCGATATCTATTCCCTTTGCAACAATATTATTCTGCCTGGCTAGTTCCAGAAATTCTCCTCTTCCACAACCGATATCCAAAACATTTTTACAGTCCTTGAAGTAGTCTAAAAACACCTTTTGGTGCTGCTGAATATGATCTCTTGAACCTCTAAAATGTTCTTCAAATGTGTAATAATTTATTTCAGGCTCATTGTCTTCAGGTTTCTGTACCTTGTCTTCAGGTTTCTGTACCTTATGATTTTGCAAGTTTTCTCTTAAACGGTTCTCAAGCACACCATTAAGCCAGCCTTTGTTATCCAGGTCCAAATCGATTGTAGAAATAAAATTATTAACTTCAGATTTGAGATTTTGAAAGGAATTTATTTTAAATGATTCAAGATCGGTTTTTAGATATTCAATGCCGGTTTTTAAATGTCCAGTATCGGTTTTCAAAGATTCTACATCATTTTTTAAATATTCGGCATCAGTATTTATACATTCAAGATCAGTATTCAAATTTTCAACATCAGTTTTTAAGTATTGGGATTCAGTTTTTAAATCTTTAACAGCGTCAGCAACCCCAAAATTAAACTCTCTTTGTTTTTGAAAAACTGGATCAACATATCTTCGGACCTCTCCATGAACCATTTTCCTTCCTTCAACAAGAAATTTCCCTGTTATTGGACGATGAGAACTTATTGTATAACTTTCATTAAAGATGTCACAATAATTTATAAATTCGAGGCCCTCGGGAATATCTTTTTTTATAGGAGAAGCTGCAGAAAACGTCTCACTCATTATTTCCGGTTCATTTTCTTTGTAGATGCCCTCTTTTTTTCGCTTATCTATGTTCTCACGGATTTTTTCCATGATCTTCTCGACATTTACCTCTTCATCTTTAATTTCTAATGTATCCAATTTGATTCCTCAATGAGCTTGATTATCATAAATGAATCAATTTCCAGAGTATATGTTCACAAGACGTGGCACAAAATCTGCTAATCCAAAGCATGCTATTTGTCTGAGTCTTTTATTCCTTCGGGCACAGGTCCATTTTCGGTGCCTGTTTCAACAGAAAAAATTATTCATTAAATCAAAAGCACTGTATTTCTTTATTGGATAAGGCCTATAACTCTTTACTGAGTCCTTCTTGAATTTTTATTTTTGGTTTCATATTGAAAACTCCGGAATAGATAATTGCACTATCATTAGGAATTACTTTTAAAACCTCGACATCATGAGCCATGAGCAAATATTCTTCAAAAGCATCTTTCCCATATCCCTTATTTGCCACACCAACAGAGAATGAATAGTCTCCTGCCGAGAGTGGAAAAAAGAATTCCCAGGTTAATTCTGCAATCTGCCCCTTTTTTAGAGTAAAAGTTTCAACGTCACTGCAATATGTATTTGTTTCAAATACTGACACACCCAGATTATTTCTAACGTGAAGACCAAAGTGCGGATCAGATAATTCTTTTAAGGCCTTGACTTTATATATAACTTTAATTACCTGCTCACTCTCAATGCATAATATTTCCTTATTTTTTGAGTTCAGAACTTTAAAAGAAAGAAGTTCAACTTCTCCTGTTGAGACATTTGGATTTTTTCGGCCTGTAAAATCTGTCATTTCGTCTATGTCATATAATTTTACTTCTGCGTCTCCCATGTGTGCTTTTTGCAAAATCATCCCATGATAATAATCAATTATATCTTTTGGATCACCAGAATTAATTATATGGCCATGATCTAATAATATCGCAGAGTCGCATATAATTTTCACCGCATTCATATCATGAGATACAAAAATAATGGATCCACCATTGTTTTTGAATTCCAAAATTTTTCTCATGCACTTTTGCTGAAAATATGCATCTCCTACAGAGAGCGCTTCATCGACTACAAAACATTTTGGTTCTGCATGCATTGCTATTGAGAATGCAAGTCTCATAAGCATACCCGAGGAGTATGTTTTTATTGGATCATAAATAAAATCCCCAAGCTCTGTAAAATCAATAATATCGTTTTTTTTCTTTTCTATTTCGTTTTTATCCATTCCTAGAAATGTCCCATTCATGAATATATTTTCAAGGCCCGTAAGTTCTTGATCAAAACCTGTTCCCAGCTCAAGTAAACCAGTTATTTTTCCATCTACCTCTATCAAACCCGTGTCTGGAATCATAACTCCTGAAAGTATTTTCAATATAGTGGACTTCCCCGCTCCATTCTGCCCTACTATCCCGAGGGTTTGTCCTTCCTTCACTTCAAACGAAATATTTTCTAATGCAGTGATCTCTCGGTGGTATTTTTTTCTGAAGATTTTCTCTTTTAATCTGTCAGTGGGTGTATGGTACAACTTGAACTTTTTCGAAACACCTGATACTTTGATCATATTGAGTCACAACTTGTGATTTTAATTATATGAAATCTCGAATATCTTTTTCTAGTTTTTTGAAGGCAATCTCTGCAAAGAATAGAATTACAAGACTTAATAAGAGTAGATATAAAATAGGTTTTAAACTCGGGATTTCTTTGTATATAAATATAGTTTGATATAAGTGGATGAATGAAAACGCCGGATTATAAACCATAAGTTTTTTGACAACATCTGGAAGTACATCATAAAGATACACAATTGGAGTAAACCAAAACCAGATCTTAAACATAATTCCTACAATTTCTTTTAAGTCCCTTATGAAGACAACAAATACTCCAACAAAAAATCCAAGGGAATAAGCGAAGATCTGCTGGACAATATATATAAATGGAACGAATAAAATTACACGGCTTACTCCATACCCACTGATTATAAGTAAAAACAGGAATATTCCCATTGTCACAACATAAGTAATACTCTCCGAAACAGCAATATAGAGAGGAAATGAGGAAAGATCAACCTTAACTTTGGATATGATATATTTCTTATCTAAAAAAACACTAGATGTCCTTGTGACAGTATTCGAAAAAGCATTCCATGCAATTACACCAGAAGTAAGATAAAATCCATATGCGAAAACCGAAGACGAACCCGGTAAACGCGATCCCATGAGATTAGCAAATATGACGGTAAATATAAAAATATCTACAAGTGGATAAATGAAATTCCACAAAGCTCCTAAAGTAGATCCAGAATATTTTTCAGTAATATCCCTTTTTGCTAATTCGAGAATTAAACCTATATTCAAATTAATATCTCCTATTGCTACTTGCCAAAATGGAAGGAAATTCATTTAGTTTGGTAAAAGACTTATGATTATAAGATTACTTATCGTTAGACCACTGTTCAAGAGCAATACTTTTTTTCATAGACTTCTCAAAATTAGAGAGATCAAACATAGCTGCTCTTTTAAAGCATTCGTTTTCATATTTTGAAGGGTCTTTCGAAATATATTTTACCGCCTTGATAATATCTTGGACATCTGCTTTTACAAGCACACCTGTTTTCCCGTCAATTACTGTTTCCTTAAATCCACCTTCGTTCACAGCTACTACAGGTTTTCCACTTGCCATAGCTTCCACAGGCGTCATCCCAAAATCTTCGTCTATAGCAGTGCAAACAAAACCTCTACAACGAGAATAAAGGTCAAGTAATTCTTCCTCAGAGACTTCTCCAATAACCTTTACGTTTTCCGGTAAATTGTCAACAATATTTTTTGCGTAACTTTTTGCATGATCTCCTTCTGAATATCCCCCAATAATAACAAGCTTTTCCTCAGGCATTTTTTGGAATGCCTCTATCTGGATTTCCACTCTCTTCTCAGGGTAAAGGCGGTTTACTGAGAGCCAAAAATCTCCATACTCTTTACAGATGAATTTCGAAGTTTCCACAGGGGGATAGATAACTTCAGCATCCCTGTTAAAGTATTTTTTTATTCTCTTTGATGTGTTCTTTGAATTAGTTGCAATTTTACATACATGGGAAAGGTAATATTCGGAAACTGGCTTATGAAGCCTGACCCAGATCCGGAAAAATATAGAAATCAAGAGGGATTGTCTACTTATAAAAGTCTCGTAAAGGTCATAGAAGGCTCGTGTAGGAGTATGGCAGTAATACAAATTGGGCTTATGTTTCTTTGCCGCGAAATGTGCCCAGTTACCTGAAAAGATAAAAAAATCGTATTCCTTTGAAAAGTCACAGACTGCAAAGTGAAAAGACGCGGAGATTTGCTTCAGGGGAGGCACTTTTGGAGTTTTTCCCAAGCTAATTATACGAATATCGGGGTAGCCCATCTTTTTTACGGAGTCCATATTTAAGTCAGTAGTAATAACATCGGCATTGAAACATCTTGCGAGCATGAGCACAAGTTTTTCTCCACCGCCAATGGCTCCGAAGTAATCATGAAATATGGCTATTTTCATCGTTTTCTCACTTGTTAAGGGATATTAATAGGCTTAAAAGGCAGCTAAACTCAGATCCAGTATTAATTAGGCAGTAGGGGAAATATACTTGCCTATTTTTTTAATCTGCAGGATTTCGAAACTATTTTTAATTAGTAATTCAGAGCTTGTATTAGTGGCATCAGAGTTTTTTGCTAGTTACATTAGGGCTTTTTAGAGTCTTTTATTAAGCAATATCGGATATTTTTATTAACAGCTTCAGAGCTTTACTAGTAGCATCAAGGTTTTAATTAGTGATAACAAACCGTTAATTGATAACATTAAACTCCTCGTCAGTAATAACAATCTCCAATAATTAAACAGACTTTCTATAAGTAATAGCAAACCTTCTCCACGATTTCAGCAGTTAATTAAGATAACGGTTATAAGTATATTGAAAATTCATATCAACATTAGGAGAGGTATATATAATACTTACCAGATGAGATTACGAGTCATGAGTACTCATCTTGTTATCTGGATTAGAAAACCTGGATATTAATTAATTCGAATACTATCAAAGATTACTTCACCTAAATGTATAATACCCAAATAGCTAAAAACTAAAAGAGATGGTTACAACGAACAAAGGCATGGGATGTCCGGTGGCAAAACGGCCCTCTAATAACTTAAAACTCAGTATTATTGCTCTGACCGCAGTTGTAATAGTTGCTTTTCTCATGCGCATGCTGTCATATGCCTCAGTTACTGCAAACGGAAGCATAACCTTTCTTGGATATGATAGCTTCTATCATATGCGGCGCATTTTATATACAGCTTCTAATTTTCCTCATTCCCTTAATTTCGATTCTTACATTAATTACCCTCAAGGTTTTGAGATTGGATGGCCGCCTTTTTTTGATCTGTTAGGCGGGCTACTTGCAAATATTATGGGAGGAGGACACCCAAGTGTGCATACTATCGAATTTGCAGGAGCTCTGCTACCAGTACTTCTGGGAGTTCTGACAGTAATTCCTTTGTATGTTGTAGCTTCCTCGGTACTTGACAGAAAACACGCACTTCTTGCAGCTTTAATTTTTGCAATGCTTCCAGCGCACATATACGTATCTCAGTTCGGGGCAACTGACCATCACGTAGCAGAGACTCTCCTCTCAACATCAGCTTATGCATTCTTCATACTTGCCTTAAAGTGGGCAAGGGAAGGATCCCTTTCTCTTACCTCTCTTAGAAATATTTCTTCTGAACAAAAACTTATAAAATCGTTAGCTTTAGCAGGAGCATCAGGGTTTTTCTTCGCGCTCATGATGTTTACATGGATTGGGGCTCCGATTTATGTTAGTTTTATTGTACTTTATGCATTCATACAAACCATGATAGATCTCAAAGCCGGGAATAAATCCGACTATGTTCTCATCTGTACGGTTACAAGCGTTCTTGCAACACTTCTCTTTACTATTCCCCTATCAGCCATGTCCGTACGCCCAGGTCTAGAAATGAGTGCAATGTACCTTTCATGGTTTCAAGTATTTTATGTCCTCGCCATGCTAGTAGGAGCCTTAATTCTCTGGGGCTTTTCTTCATATATTTCAAAGAAAGGCTTGGACTGGAAGTACTATCCAGCCGTTTTAATTCTGGTTTTTGTAGTAGGACTTCTTTCCCTAAGGGTTTTTTCCTCCGAATCCTATAATTTCATAATTCAAGGAATAGATTACTTCCTAGGAATCGGGGAATATTTAGGCACGATTTCCGAAGCTCTGCCCCTATTTTTAGATCAACAGGGAGGACTTTCCTTTTCGGCAGTATTAGGAAGTCTCGGGTTTTGTTTCGTTACCGCTCTTGGAGGATTTTTCCTCCTTGGCCTTGAGTGGAAAGGAGAAAAGTCAAAACCTGAAGGAGTGTTTTTCCTTTTATGGTCAATATTTTTCGCATATTTAGCGATCTCCCAGAGACGTTTTACATATCTATTTGCAGTAAACGTTTCAATCCTTACCGCATACTTCCTCTGGGTTTTGCTTGATTCTCTCGACTTTGAGGCTGAAGTAAAGAAATTGGTAAAATTTGGGCCAATATCCGGAAAAAAAGCAATGCCTGAACTTAAGGCAGGGAAAGAAACAAAGGCCAAAACAAAATCAAAGATGAAAATACATAATTCATCAAGCTCAAAAAAGAGTTCCAACCCCGACTATTTCAAAATAGTCACATCCCTTATACTGGTATTGCTTGTGTTTATACCCTGTATATGGGCGGGGCTCGCTTTTGCGGGAAATGATGGCTTGGTTGATCCTGGATGGAAAGACTCTCTCACTTGGCTTGAAGCCTCAAGCCCTAAAACCTCTTATTACTCAGAGCCCTCTGAAACTCCCGAATATGGAGTTTTGAGCTGGTGGGACTACGGTAACTGGATCGTTTACATAGCTAAAAGGCCTGTAGTTGCAAATAACTTCCAGACAGGCATACAGGATTCTTCACTTTTCTTCACAACCGACTCAGAGAAAAAAGCAAATGAAATTATGGAAAAGCTCAAGGTAAAGTATGTAATAGCCGATAAACAGATGGCAAGCGGCAAGTTTAGTTCTATTGTTGAGCTTGCAGGCAAAAACATCAGCGAATATTTGAATGTTCAAACTGTCAATAGTAATGATAGCCTTCAGACCGTTGCGACTGCTAAAAAGGAATACACGAATACCGAAATATACAAGCTTTATCAACTTGATGGATCAAATCTTGGAAACCTGAGGCTTGTCCATGAAAGTAATGTATCTGAGGAAACAGATGACGGGAGTAATAACGTAAAGGTATTCGAATTTGTTCCCGGAGCCAGACTTTCAGGTACTGCAAATCCAGGACAGAACATTACTGCTACTCTTGAGCTCAGTTCTAATAAGGGTCGAAAGTTTATATACCAAAATGAGGCGACATCAGACAAAAGCGGTTCATTTGAGATAACCGTACCATACTCAACTGAAAATACAGCTGGTGGAGTTCATGCTCTCTCTACTTATTCTCTGAGTACAGGGAAAAATGTTACAGTTTCAGGAGTCAAGGTTACAGAAAAAGATATCCAGAACGGAAGTCGTATAGAGGTAAAAACCCAGAAAGCGAACTAAACACTTCCTGAATCGGACATTAAAGCATGAAAATTAGAACTAGATGCTTTAAAAGAATTGAAAACCTTAGAAAAGTGAAAGGAGGAAAAAGATTTTTTTTTCTCTTCTTTTTTCTTCCTATTTTTTCTAAATGACGTAGCCTAATATTACGAGATAACGACTTCGACAGTGGGGCTGGCCCCGGAAAATCACGAGGATTTCATTCTCCCGCGCTTTCGACGCCTACAGCACTCAAGAACCTTTTTACCACAGCTTCATTAACTAGTCTGAGTAACGTCTGCCGGTCTTTTGTAGCGGTGAAAACCCCAAGAGGAATTTGAGCTCCCGCTGCGTTTGCGTGCCCACCTGCATCTTCACCAAAAGCTTGGCGCATAATCTCGCCGAGATTAATTCTGATATCGTTGCTTCGCCCGGAAATATAGATGCGATCGTCAGTGACCCCAAAAACTACCGTTGTGGAAATCCCTTCAAGACTCAAGAGGTAATCTGCAGCCTGCGGGAGCGTATCTCTATCTCGTATGTTCCCAACATTTGAGAGAAGGTAACTTCCTATCACCTGTCGGTTCCTGATGGCTTCTCCAAGTACTTCGAGAGTCTCGATGGCCATTGAGGGCTGCTCAAGCTGATCCAGGATCCCGTGATTTGAAAGAGGGTAAAGGTACGAAGCAGCTGAGAGATCTGCGGGGTCAGTCTTCCGCTTGAAATCCTGAGTGTCAGTCCTAATTCCATATAGCAGCGCTGTTGCGAGGGTTTTGGAGATATTGATATTGAGCTGCTGCAGGTACTTTGTCATTATAGTAGCCGTTGCCCCAAAATTAGGCCGGATATCTATATACTCAGCCTTTATCTCAGTTTCTCCTGGTGGGTGATGGTCAATTACAACACCTACATATGAGTTGGGGGGAACCATGTTGTTAACCCCGGGAATAGAGCAGTCAATCAAGGCGATTTCATCGAAGCCCTGGAGATCGTGTTCTTCCATCTTTCCAAGGTCAATTCCGAGCAAGTTTACAAAGGCTTTGTTTTCTTGATGCCCAATCCTGCCGTGGTAGAGAATGCTCGCTTCAACCCCTATATTCTTTGCAATCTCTTTCAGAGCAAGCCCGCTCGAAATAGCATCAGGGTCAGGGTTGTCGTGCATTACAATAGCAAGTCTTTTATCTCTTATTCCTTTCAACCACCGTGCAAGCCTATTGCCTCTGTGAACTGACTCGGCTCTTTCAAGGGAACGGGAAAGGGAGGTTGCGACAACTTTGGAAGGCATAAAAACATAGTCTGCTCCAAGATCTTCCATTTTTTCCTTATTGATAATGTCTGAGGCCCGAGAAAAAAGCTGAATATCAGGATTAATTGCCTTTTTGAAATTTTCAATGCCCTTCCTGTTAGCCTCGTTATTGGAGGTCAGGAAAAGTATAACAACAACGTTTTTAAGGTCAATTTTAGTAACGAGCTCAGGATCGGAGATATCGCCTACAATTGCTTCAAAGCCTTCCTCTCTGAGAGTCTCAACCTTAGCTTCATCTTTATCTACAATAATCACGAGCTTATTGCTTTCCCTGAGCTCTTTTGCAAGCGCAAAACCAACACTTCCGCTACCCAGAACAAGGTATCTGGGTTTGACTGTACTTTTAAGATTGCTATCCGCATCTTTTGAAAAGTTAGGCAAAAATAGTCCTCCTTGTCTTATATAAGTCCAGACACGTGCAAAGGAAAGCAAACATTTGATCCGATTCCTGCCTGTTCACGTTTTACTACAGTTAATTAACTGTAATACTAGCCTTAGTTTTTTAAACTGTCGTTTTTACTGTTGAATACTCTTACGAAATTGTACTTTATGAATTTATGCCCTTAAGGAATAAATATTGCCCTTACTGAAAATTCAGTAATGCCCGTATATTATATGGAATGTAACGTATATACTTAATAACCTCAAATAGGTTTTCCTCGATGTAAAAACGTAATAAATTATCTCAATTACTTTGAGATATATAATAATTTCTATAATAGTTTATAGGTCATAGAATTGAGGCTTGCAGAATTATTTGAGTGATTAAATGGGTAGTAGGAGACGAACTAAGATAGGCCGGTAGGTAATTATCATGAAGTGCATCAATTCTTTGAAGATGAAGGCAATAGACAAAAATTGCGAGTGCCTTGGGCTTCTACCTGTCCAGTTAATGGAAAATGCAGGGGCTGTTATTGCACAGAGCGTGAGGGAAAAGCTTGAAAGCGGGAGAGTACTTTTTATCACAGGTCGGGGAAACAATGGAGGAGACGCTTTTGTCGCCGCTAGGCACCTTGCAGGTTTTTCAGGATACATTGTAAAAGTAATCCTGCTGGGAAAAGCCAGAGATATAGGAACGAAAGAAGCTTTCCACAACTATTCTCTGCTTAAGTTCAGCCGCGTGGAGGTACTCGAAATAACGGATTCAAGCCAGCTTGGAGCTGAGGCTTTGGACTGGTTCTCAGAAGCTGACCTGCTCGTAGACGCGGTATTTGGAACTGGAATAAAGGGAAAGATAAGAGAGCCTGAATCGGTGGCTATCGACCTTATAAACCGGGAAAGAAAAAACGGAAAAAATGTAATCTCGGTTGATATTCCTTCAGGACTCGACCCTGATGGCGGGAACTTTGAAAAAGCTGTGCATGCAGTGCTTACAGTCACTTTTCATCGTATGAAAGTAGGACTCTTGAGTGAAAAGGCAAAAGAATATACTGGTGTGATAAAGGTTGCAGAGATAGGAATCTTTGCAGATGCCGAACAATATACTGGTCCCGGAGATCTGATGATGCTAAGCAAAAGGGAATCGAAAGGACACAAAGGAGATTCCGGAAAGATTCTTGTTATAGGAGGCGGACCATATTCGGGAGCTCCGGCCTTTGCAGCCCTTGCAGCTCTTAAAGCAGGGGCAGATCTTGTAACCGTAGCAGTCCCTGTACCTGTAGCCGAAATTGTGGCATCTTATTCTCCGAACCTGAT
>Ga0207800_1000128_pt1 | contig 27497 bp, 26 predicted proteins | sample LuqExpMetageno11_FD_187769 | JGI IMG/M metagenome (GOLD analysis project Ga0207800, IMG submission 187769) | Tropical forest soil microbial communities from Luquillo Experimental Forest, Puerto Rico - Sample 11 (SPAdes) | ecosystem: Environmental > Terrestrial > Soil > Tropical forest ... | reverse complement strand
TGCTTTTTCAGAATCTATCAATAACTCCCGTACACGACCCAAAAATACTTTAATACAAAATATCAACCACCTAATAACACACGACCAATATTTTTAATTTTTTGTTTTTCTAAACTAAGTTATCTTTGTTATTTAGTATTTTGAGTTATAATGAAGCATCAATTATTTTTTGCTGTTTTTCCATTTTCTCAAAGAAGATGTAGTAAAGTACGGCAGCCACCATATACAAAATACATGTAAGAAGAAATGGAAGAGTATAATGACCATGAGCCATTATCAAACCGCCCACGTAGGTACTCAGACCTACAAAAGTATAGCAGCTCATCCAGATCAGACTGTTCACAGTCGCTCTTTGTTCTTTACTTACAATCTCCATATTTAAATTGCTCATTATTGGATTTGCCATATTCATTATTGCTGTCCTCATTATGTATCCAAAGGCAGCTACTGTAAGTATGGATGTAGATATGAAGAGCAGAAGAAAGGGAATTGAAAAAAGCTGAACAAGAGTTACAACCTTTACTTTTCCCAGACTCTCCGTAAGTATTGGAACAAACAGTAAAGTGAACATCATGACAACTTGGGAAAGGAAGAAAATAAACCCAATTTGCTTTGAACTGGCTCCGAGGACAACATCAAAGTAAATATTGAAATAAGGAAGGACTAATCCCCACCCCAGGCCTATGAGCCCGTTTACCAGAATCAGTTTTCTAATCGTTCCTGACCTCAAAGTCAAAAAAAGGTTAGAGAAAAGATCGGTTTTTCCTGTCAACTTGGGTTTCCTGTTTTTTATAAATACTAAGGGTAATGAAGAAACTAATACCGCAAATAAAGATACATACAATGAAAGCTGGTAGACTCCCGGACCTGTGGGGTCAATGTTCATATAGTCAATAAAGACCTGCGGTAAAGTACCTCCGGCCAGGTTTCCTAGCATGATCCCTATGGTATACAGCAAGTAATACATCGAAAATAGATGCATTCTTTCATAGCTCGTGGAGTTCTCAACCATGAATGTGGGTGCTGTGACAATCTTGAGAGACGAGGATATTCCATAGAGAATGCTGAACAAAGCCAGTAAAAGTACTGATTTAGTGGTATATAGGATTGCAAAAGATATCAGTAGTAGCAGGCAAGCCAGTAACAAGGTATTTTTTCGGCCTACCCTATCGCAGAGTGTAGCTGCAGGGATTGAAAACAGGCCAGTGGATACGGAAACGAGGGACAGCATGAGTCCCAAGAAATCCTCCTTGAACCCAAGCCTTAAGATATACAAGTTGAAGATTACCTCGTAGATTCCCAGGCTCAAAGAGATGAGAAAAACGTATCCTAAGAACAGACATGCATTTTGGGTGAAGTCATTAATCTTTGATATATATCCGCTTGCAGCATTAATGGTCGTGGTCAGGAGAAACCTGCTGTTAAGTGAAGGATACCTTTTCATGATAGTTGCTCTAAAGAATATCGAATATACAGTCTCAATCGATGTCTTTCATTTCTCTTGGGTCAAACAGGTCCCTTAATTCATCCCCAAGGTAGTTGAAGGCCAGAACTGCAAGCATGATAGCAAGTCCGGGAAAGAGCATGACATATGGAGCAGATCTTATGTACATTTTTCCTTCACTAAGCATGGAGCCCCATTCCGGTGTAGGCGGCTGAACTCCAAAGCCCAGAAAGCTGAGGCCTGCCGCAGACAGTATAACATATCCCATTCCCATGGTTGCCATTACTATAAGGGGAGATATCACGTTTGGAATAACATGACGTAAAATAACATGTAAATCCCCTGTCCCAAGCCCTTTTGCAGCCTTGATGTACTCCTGTTCTTTTACAGCTATGACCGAACTTCTTGCTAGACGGGCATAACTAGCCCAGTCCACTACTATAAGAGCTATGACCATATTCATGAATCCCGCACCGAAGAGTCCTGCTATGCCTAGAGCCAGTAACAGGCTTGGGAACGCTAGAAATGCATCAACAACTCGCATAACTATTTCATCCACCCATCCCCCATAGTATCCGGACAGAGTGCCTATGGTAAGCCCCAAAGCCAGAGAAGAACTTACAACCAGAAGTCCAACTGATAAAGATACTCTTGCACCGTAAATTATACGGCTTAATATGCAGCGGCCTAAATCATCAGTACCTAATGGATACTCCTTGCACGGTTCTTTAAGTCGGAGTTCCAGATTGGCTTTATCGGGATTATGAGGTGCTATATATCCTGCAAAAAGCGCTGCAAGTATGAATATAATAAGAATTCCTGCACTAAGGACTAAGCCCGGATTTTTGTTTTTAATTCTTAGTTTCATATCTGATCTTTGGGTTAATGAAGGAATAAGAAATATCCACTGCAAAATTTACAAGCACAAATATCACAGCAATGAACAGTACACAGCCCTGTATCATAGGGTAGTCCTTACTAAGTATGGATGAAACGATCAGGTTTCCGATCCCTGGCCACGAGAAGATTGTCTCAACTATGACAGAACCATTTAGCAGGTATCCGAAATTCAGCCCTGCAACCGTTACTACGGGCATGAGGGAGTTCTTCAAAGCATGCTTTAGAATAATCATATACTCAGGAACTCCTTTAGCTCTGGCTGCCCGGATGTAATCTTGCTGCAGTACGTCCAGCATACTTGCTCTCATCAATCGCATAGTTACAGCTGCATAACCCGTTCCAAGAGTAATGGCAGGTAGGAGGATATAAGCCAGGCTTCCATCTCCATATCCTGAGGAAGGCAAAACTTTTAGGGTAAGCGCGAAGACTATGATCAGGAGATAAGCCTGCCAGAAATTGGGCATTGAAACCCCTGCAAGAGCCAATAACCTGCAAGCATCATCGGTAATTGTTCCTTTTTTTAGGGCTGAAAAGATTCCAAGAGGGATTGCAATGATGAGAGAAACAAGCATACTAATTATGGCAAGCTTCAGTGTGACTTTAAAGCATCTGAAAATTGCCTCAGATACTGCTTCTCCTGTCATATATGACTGTCCAAGATCTCCATGGAGGATTTTACTCATCCAGTTTATATACTGAATATATACAGGTTCATCAAGTCCTGTTTTGACTCTAAACTCTTCAACAGCTTTCTGGTCGACCCCTCCTCCGGGATTCATAAGGGCATTTTCTGCCGTATCCCCTGGAGAGATATAGATTATAGAAAAACTGATCATAGATATCAGTAAAAGGACAGGGAAAAGGAGCAAAAGCCTTCGAGTCATGAACTCTATCACCTTTCAGCCTCCTCTGTCATGTTGCAAAATTCATTTTCATAACTACCTATTTTTCCGCTTTGATGAAATAGACAGGATTGGAAAAGTAAACTTTGTCCATTAAATTGCTTTTCGTTCTTGTAAGCCCAGAAGGTTCATCCATGCGTTGTATGCTGACAGATTCAAATCCAGAATCCTTAAAAATTTTGGATACATGTTCAGGTTTTAAGCTAAATAAAGGAAGGTCATTCTTTATAGGTTGATACTGTTTTTTATATCTCTTCATGTATTTTCCTTCCTTTACACCTCTCAAAAAATCTGAAGCTTTTATCCAGATTCTTCTGGACAGTTTTTGCTCATTCCAGTCTCCATCTATAGCAATTATTGTTCCTCCATCCTTGAGGACCCTTTTCCATTCTGTCAATGCTTTTTTAGGTTCAGGGAGAGTCCAGAGCAAATATCTGTTGACAACTACATCGAAATATCCATCAGGCAGCTGAAGATTTTCTGCATCTCCATGAAGAAAATTTATATTGAGTAACTTTTTTGATGTATTTTTCCTTGCCTTTTCCAGCATATTGTTTGACAGGTCAACAGCTGTTACTTCATTTCCCATCTCGGCAAATAAAAGAGCCAGAAACCCAGGGCCTGTTCCCACATCAAGCACCTTAAGACCTTTCTTTCCCTCTATGGATTTTGAAAGCATAGCTCTCCAGGCGTTACGTTCTTCTTCAGAATTTTCGATAATACCGTTATTATAACTCTCACTTCGATAGTCCCAATAGTTCTGAATGATTTCTTTTGTGTCCATTTTTGTTCCCCTTTTTATAAGATCCCGGAAAAACCCGGGACCTCATTGAGTTTATTTTTTGATATAGATGTCTTTGGTCAGGAAAGAGATCTCATTCGGGAACTGTTTAATCCCTCCTACTTTCTTATTTGCACCAACTATGGAATTCTGATAGAATACGAATATCTCAGGACAGTCTACCAATACATGTTCCTGAACTTTATCATAATACTCCTTTCTTTGAGTCTCATTCATGGTCTGCTCACCTGCCTTTATCCATGTATCCACTTGAGCGTTTGAGTAGCCTGTCTTCTGTGCTTCTTTTCCTGTAGATTCAAAGTGTTTTGAAACAAAATAGTCTGGGTCCCCGGTAGGAGCTACTGTCCAGGCATAGAGAGCAAGATCATAGTTTCCTTTGTTCATGTCATCCTCTAATGCACCGCTTTCCAGGACAGTGACACTTGTCTTTATCCCGATTGACTCAAACTGGGTCTCAATTACCTCGGCAGCGGGTTTAAGCTGAGGACGGCCAGTATAGGTTTTTATATTCAATTCGAAAGGTTTACCATTATATTCTAGCCAGCCGTCTCCGTTGGTGTCCTTGAAACCAGCTTCAGTTAGAAGACTCTTAGCTTTCTGTTCGTCCTGAGTAACCATATCGATTTTATTGTTTATCGACCAATTCATGACGGACGGAAAAAAGCTCTTTGCAGGGGTTCCACCAACGCCTTCAAGGGCAGTATTCACAATCTGATGGCGATCAATGGCATAGTTCAGAGCCTGTCTTACTTTTACATTATTCAGAGGCTCTTTCTTCATATTTACATATAGGAAATATGTTCTTAAAGTCGAATTACTGTACAAAGTGTAGTCAGAATTATTGCTTAGGTCAGCCACTTCCGATTGAGGAATACCATCAGCAATGTCAACTTCATTACTTTCCAGCTTGAAGAGTCTGGTCATATCATCCTTGACAAAATAGACAGTGACATTGTCTAGCTTAGGTGTGCCATTCCAGTAATCTCTGTTCTTCTCTAGAACAAGATTTACATCCTTGGTATAACTTTTAACTTTAAATGGACCTGTTCCTATTGGTGTGGTATTAAGGTCTTTTGAACTGGGACTGACTATGGAAGTTATAGGATCCGTAAGGCTTGCTATAGTAGGAGCATAAGTAGAGTTTGTTTTTATTGTCACTGCATTGTCAGAGTATTTGCTTATGGATTGGATGAAATTGTATTCTCCTTTTCTTGAGTTATTATCGTCAAGCACCCTTTTAAGTGAATATACGACAGCATCTGCATTCATTGGAGTACCATCCTGAAACTTTACTCCATTTCTAAGGTTGATCCTCCATTCAGTATCTGAGATTTTTTGATATCCCATAGCAAGTTCGGGTTTTAAGTTCATATTCTCATCATAACTGAAAAGTGTCTCATAGATGCCGGCTTCTCGCATGTACCAGCCAGTCCACTTTACTGTAGGGTCAAGAGTATCTGTGGGATAAAAAGCAGTTGCATATCTTAGTGTGCCTCCCTGGCTTTGTATGCCTGTCTGGTTGGCACTGGCAGTTTTTTCTTCATTTCTCTGATCGATACATAGTGATCCAAGGACTGTTGCCATGACTAACAGCATGACAAGAACTGTAATTTTGTATTTTTTATTCAAGTTCATAAACTCCTGATCTACACTTTACCTATTCCTAAATTCTCACAGCCTCAAAGTCCAAAAACAATGCCAAGTTACAACTGTTTAAACACAATTGCTTTACTTAATCTCCTTCTGAATCGTGTTACCGGACACGTTTTTCATTATATGATGACATGCCACGAGTTGATGGTTTGAAGCTTTCTTCAACTCGGGTGTTTCTGTTAAGCATACTTTTGATCTTGAAGAACATTCAAAATAATAAGAGCATATTGGATTCTTGGCCCCCTTAGATTCAATTGTCTCGGTTTCGGGATCATAATCCCCTTTCAGCAGCAATTTTGTGTAAGGGTGTAGAGGATGATGAAAAATCTCATCAATATTCCCAATCTCGACAATCTTTCCTTTGTACATCACCGCTACTCTGTCGCACATGTGTTTCATCAACTCAAGGTTATGAGAAATGAACAGCATTGTAAGGGCATATTTTTCTTTTAGGTCCTTTACCAGGTTCAAAATTTGGGCCTGAACTGAGATGTCAAGGGAAGCAGTAGGCTCATCGGCAACAATAAAAATAGGTTCAAGGGCTAGCACTCTTGCAATAACTGCTCTCTGATTTTGGCCCCCGCTAAGCTGGTGAGGAAAACGGTTGATATGTTCTGGACTCAGCCCCACTTGCTTTATAAGCTCAATAACCTTGCTATCGGTCTTTTCTCTGTTATTTCCTTTAAGTTTTAACGGTTCTGCTATGCTCTGCCCAATCGTCATTTTAGGATCGAGGGAAGAGTCAGGGTCTTGAAATATCATCTGCATTGAAGGTCGAATGCTGTTAAGAACTCTGTTATCAAGGGCAGTGATATCCGTGCCATTAAACACGATTTTTCCTGCTGTTGGCTCAATAAGTCTCAATATACATTGTCCGAGAGTAGATTTCCCACAACCGCTTTGCCCAACCAAGCCCAGAGTTTCCCCTCTCTCTATATAAAAGGATACGTCATCAACAGCTTTGGTTACAGTACGGGAAATGATGCCGGAAGTAAATGTTTTTTTTAAACCAGTTACTTCAAGCATAAAGGAAGCACCTCACAAGTCTGCCGTCTTTTTCGACCATAGAAGGATGTTCTTTTTTACATCTGTTTGTGCAATAATTACAACGCGGGTGAAACCTGCATCCGTTAGGAAGATCAATTAAAGAAGGACTGCTACCTTTTATTGGTTTAAGCCCCCTGGAAGGAAGAGAGTTAAAAAAGCCCTGAGTATATGGATGTAGTTGACTTTCAAATATCGAGGTTACGGGAGCGATTTCAATTAATTCTCCTGCATACATAACAGCAATCCTGTCACATAATTCCTCTGCTACCCCAAGGTCATGAGTAATAATTAACAATGTCTTTTTCTCAGAGATCTCTTTTAATAGTTTCACGATGTTCCTTTTTACAGTCACATCAAGCCCTTTTGTTGGTTCGTCAGCAATTATAAAACGAGGTTCACTGGCAATACCCATAGCGATTACTGCTCTTTCTTTCATTCCTCCGCTATACTGGTGAGGATATTCCTTTACTCTTTTAGAGGGTTCTTTGATTTTTACGCGCCCCAAAAGTTTCTCTGCCATCTCGACGGCCAGTCTGCCTTTTACGCGCTTATGCAACATGAAAGACTCAGCTATCTGAGAGCCAACTGTCATTCCTGGATTAAGGGAACTTCCCGGGTTCTGGAGAATCATACCAATTTCTTTACCCCTAAGTTTTCTCATGTCCTCTTTTTCAAGCGAATACAGATTTCTTCCACGGTAGAAAATGTCTCCTTTAAAGATCACATCATCTTGCAGCAGTCTCATGATAGATAGCCCAAGGACGCTTTTGCCACAGCCGGATTCACCTATGAGCCCCAAAATTTCATCCTCAGTTATGGATAGGTCTACACCGTTTACCGCCTTGACCAAACCATCGTCAGTAGGGAAATCCACATACAAATTGGAAATTGTGAGGAAGCTCAATTTAAATTCACTCTCTTTTCAGAAGACCACTCGTGAAATCAAATAGTACACAACAAAAAGTCTTCAATATTCGATTTTTGATCTGTGTCTATCCGATTCCTTTACTCTAAAAATCTTTTGAGATATCATTTTTGTAGATAAAGGAATAACTCTGCACTTGTTACTGCAGCCTTTTCTATATACACGAACTTTCATCTTTTCTCATCTTTATAACGGGTTGTCAAATAAAGTTTAAATTTAATAGAATGAAATATTAATATTACACAGATTTTTATGCTGAAAATATACATAAAACATGTTTATTATAAAACTTTCGAAATTATCCTGTATATAAAAGTAATAACATCTCAGGATACTTTTACACAATATGTAAAAGTTAACAAGGTGGTAATATATGGTTCCATTGCAAAAAATATGGCTATTTTACAAAATCACTGAAAAACTTCACAATTAAGGAAATTAATGATAGTGTACAAGTCTTTCTGTAAAATCACAAATCTCAAGAAGTCACGAATCCGGATCTAATACATTCTCCAGAAATTTACGTTTGAATTTACAGAAGAATTGCAACACTACCTTTCTATCCTGAATATTTGCTGTATAAACTACAACTATTAACAGTAGTCCTATTGTATCCACCAAAATGTGGCGCTTTCTTCCTTTGATTTTTTTTTGCCAGCATCATAACCACGTACTCCAGGTGTTTCTGTAGTTTTAATGGATTGACGATCTAAAACAGCTGCACTAGGCTCTGGTTTTCTGCCACACAAGATTCTAAGTTCAGTTCTAAGTACAGCATTAATATGCTCCCAAAAATCTTTTAAGTCTCCAAAGGCGGAAATAATGATAAACAGTTTTCCAAGGTGGAAATACAGGAGAATTCGCCACGCACAACCAGAACGTAACAAATAGAAAATAGCATTCAATATTTCTCGATATGAATGAACACACGTCTTCGACCACGATTACTTTGAGGAGGGGGAATATGAGGCTTAATTACTTCCCATTCATTATTGGATAAATCACTGGAATAAGGAAGCCTTGTAGATCGTTTTGACATTAAAGAAGAAGCAGGAAAAAAAGGATTATTTAATTTTAAGACAGCCTCTAATAGATCGTTTTAACTTCACTAGGACTTACGCACTTGAGGAACAAAATCAATCACGGTAAAGACTATGGATTGAAAAATCATGTTTTATACGGTTAACAGTTTGATGCTATTGATTTTTCAATTCAACTGCATAAGTCCTATTCACATAATTCTTTTCTAGAATTATTTTACTCCAGAAACCAAATGGTAATTATACTTATAAGCTATTCGTTTCCTGAAAGGCATTTTCTTTCTCTGAATTTCTATGATATCTTTTAGGTTTAGATCCTTGATATTTTTAAATCCAGCAACCCTAAAATAATCAAGCATTTTTTCAGGAGGTACCCCATGTCGGTTAGGAAGTTCACTGTCTATTTCTCTAGAGTAATGCCCTTTTCTGGGATTTCTTCTCTCAACAACCACAGTACATAAATCACTTATAAGTCTCCTTGCATTTATATCAATTGAACCATCATTCCAGACTCCATCTATAACAATAAGTGTTCCTCCTTTCTTGAGCACTTTTTTCCAGTTCTTAACTGCTATGTCAGGATGTGGAAGAGTCCAGAGGAGATGACGGTTGACAATAACATCAAAAGTCTCTGGCTCAAAAGGAGGATTTTCGGCATCTCCTTTCTTAAAGACGCTGTCAAACCCTCTTCTGGAGGTTTTTTCCCTGGCTTTTGTAAGCATTTTATCTGAAAGATCAAGGCCTATAACATGATGTCCCATTTCTGCAAACAAAAGTCCAATTTCACAGGTCCCGCAGCCGACATCAAGTACTTCCAATCTACCTGAAGGAAGAACATTTTTAAATATCTTTTTCCAGGCTTCCCTTTCTATTTTATCTTGGATTCCATGCCCTTCCTGGCTGTCGTAAGTCTCAGAGGATATATCCCAAGCGCGGGCAATGTCTTGTTTTATTTTGTTTTCCTAAAAGGTCATGTACTAATTCCTCGGCTAATATTTTCTATTGAAGTGATAGTCCCGTTTTCAAGATAGGCAATTCTGTGGCAGATTTTCCGTAAAACCTCAAGGTCATGGGAAATCAGCAGGTAGGAAACCCCTGTATCCATTTGTAACTTCTGCATCAAGCGCAGGATCTGAGCCTGGACTGAAACATCAAGCATGGAGGTAGGTTCATCAGCAACTATGAAATCAGGAGACAATGCCATTATCCTGGAAAGCACTATTCTCTGAATCTCACCTCCACTTAGCTGATTAGGATATCTAACTAAATGTTCTGGGAGGAGGCCGGTAAGTTTGGCCAACTCTTCTCCTTTTTTAAGAACAGCATCTCTTTTAAGCTCTGAATTGAGTTTTAGGGGTTCTATAAGGTTTTCAAAAGCTTTCATACGAGGATCAAGGGATGTCTCAGGGTGCTGAAATATCATCTGGATCTTTGGACGCAATTTTCTAAATTCCTTTTTGTTCATCTTGAGAATATCTTTTCCATTGACTTTAATTTCTCCAAAATTGGGTCTTTCAAGACCTACAATGCATCTTCCAATAGTGGTCTTTCCTGACCCGCTTTTCCCAAAAAGTCCAAGCGTTTCCCCTAGGGCTACTGAGAAACTGACGTTTTTGAACACTTCTGAAGTTCCGAATTTTATTGCCAGTTCATTTACTGCAAGTACTGGAAATGACACCTGACCCATCCCCCGTTATAATTCTTTATTACTGGATGTTTTCTGTAACACTCAATTCCAGAATATCTGCATCTTTCATGGAAAAAACAGCCTTCTGGAAGTTTTATTCTACTAGGGCTTTTACCTTCCAGGGGATAAAGCCCATTTCGAGGTTGAGCGCGAATAAGTCCTTTTGTATAAGGATGCAGTGGTGTGTTCAAGACTTTTGAAGCTTCATCCATTTCTACAATCTCTCCTGCATACATTACAACTATCCTATCACATACCTCAAGAGCAAGATCGAGGTCATGGGTGATCAGAAGCATAGTTTTACCATGCTCTTTTTTTATTTTAGTGAAAAGCTCCACTGCTCCTGCCCTTGCTTGAGGATCAAGACCTTTTGTGGGTTCATCTGCAATCAGAAGCTTGGGTTCAAAAGAAAGAGATATGCAGGCCATTAATCTCTGCTTCATGCCTCCGGAAAGCTGATGAGGATAGAAGTTACAAAGTTTTTCGGGATCTCGCAAAAGGAGCTTTTTCATAAGTCTCAAGGATTTTTTCATTCCTTCCTTTTTGTCAATCCTTCTTTCTTCAAAAACCTCCTCGATCTGAAGTCCATTTTTCAGGACAGGGTTCAGGGTTCCAGACGGGTTCTGAGGCATAAGTGAAATTTTCTTTCCCCTTATCTTCCTGAGTTCTGCAGATTTAAGGGAAAAAAGATCCTGTTCTTGGAAAATAATTTTTCCTGAAATCCTTGCATTTGTCGGGAGAAGTCTGAGCAGGGAAAGTCCAATTACAGATTTTCCTGATCCACTTTCTCCAATAAGCCCGAAAGTTTCTCCTTCTTTTACATCAAAAGAAACATGAGATACTGCTTTTACAGTATTATCTCCTGAAGGAAATTCCACCGAGAGGTCTCTTATTTCTAGTAGGTTCAATAGACTTCTCCTCCTTCATGATTAGGGTCAAGAAGATCTCTCATACCATCTCCGATGATACTAAAAATGACTACAAAGAAGGTAACTGCAAGTCCAGGAAAAATCGTTTGGTAAGGGGCTGTTCTCATAAACTCTTTTCCCGCAGAAAGCATAGCTCCCCATTCAGGGATATCAGCTGGAAGCCCTATTCCTAGAAAACTCAATGTAGAAATTGACAGAATTACATGTCCGAGATCGAGTGTAGCAAGTACAAGGAGTGGAGCAATTGAATTTGGTATTATGTGTTTATATAGAATGTGGAAATCGTTTGCTCCGCTCGTAACTGCCGAAAGCACAAACTCTTGCTTTTTAAGAGACAGAACTTGTCCTCTCATCATTCTTGCGTATTTTGGCCACTGAGTAATAGAGAGAGCAAGTATCATGTTAAAAACCCCACTTCCAAGTACTCCCATTATTGCAAGAGCAAAAATAATTCCTGGAAAGGCGAGGAAGATGTCTATAATTCTTGATAAGCTTTCGTCTACAATTCCTCCATAATAACCTGCAACACACCCAAAGATAATTCCTATAAATAAAGATATCAGAACCACTCCGAAGGTTATCGAAAGAGAGGTCCTGGCTCCTATCAAGATTCTGCTAAGAAGATCTCTTCCAAGATAATCAGTGCCAAGTAAGTGTTCTCCTGAGGGGTTTAAGTTCTTATTCTTTAGATCAATGGTATTTGGGTCATAAGGAGTAATCATGGGAGCGAAAAGAGCAAGCCCTGTAAAAAGTAAAAGCGATACTAGAGCAAAAAGCATATCTTTTCTGTGGTATAATTTTTTTGCAATTTCTCCTCCACAAATCTCTAATGTCAAAAGCTTTTCTTTTTTTAATCTATCAACAAAGACATTATCCATAGTAATATCACCCGTATCTTATCCTTGGGTCAAGACACGTATAGAGCATATCCACAAAAAAAATCACAAAGAGAAACATGGTAACAATAGCAAGTATACATCCCTGCACCACAGGCAAATCCCTTGCTGAAATCGAATCTACTAGAAGGCTTCCAATTCCTGGCCAGGCAAAAATTTTTTCAATTACAACTGTTCCTCCAAGAAGACTTCCCATTTGAAAACCAATTACAGTAACTACAGGGAGCATAGCATTTTTAAAAGCATGTCGAGTTACTATTTTCCATATAGAAAGCCCTTTGGCTTTTGCAAACCTAATATATTCTTGTCCCATAGTTTCAAGCATGCTTGCTCTTGTGACTCTCATGATAGCAGCAACAGAATGAAGGGAAAGGGCTACAGAAGGTAAAATTAGGTTTTCCAAGCTTCCATAGCCTGAAACAGGTACAAGTTTCATTTTGAGGGAAAATATAAGAATAAGTATCAGTGCTATCCAGAATCCAGGCATAGAAACTCCAAAGAGAGTTACAATCCTGAGAATATGATCCGAAATCTTGTTTTCCTTTAGGGCTGAATAAATTCCCAGACTTACGCCTATAATTATTGCAATTACCATACTCACTCCTGCAAGCTGGATAGTTGCTGGAAGACGTAAAGCCAAAAGATAAAGGACCGGCTTTTTGAAAACATAAGAGGTTCCTATGTCTCCTGTTACTACTGCTTCCTTAATCCACCTAAAAAATTGGATATATAGAGGATCGTCAAGGTTGTACCTGCCTGATATCTGATTAATTTGTTCCTGGCTTACGCTATTTTCCAGACCCACAAAAGTATATTTGAGAATCATCTCTGCAGTACCGCCTGGGATTATGTTCATAAGGAAAAAGGTCAGAGCACAAACTGCAAAAAGTGTAATTACCACGAAGCCTACCCTTTTTAGTAAATATTTCATTTTTCCTCCTCATTGTGGACAGAAAACAAGAATCCCAACTTGTCCGTGTATTTCAAGTGAAAGGAAATTCAAGGATACAGTTTTAACTCTCTGTACCCCTTCAAAATTTCCGTACTTTTTTACTTCTCGATATGCATATCTGCATTTATGCGGTAGTCATGGGCTGTCGGATCGAAAACGTATCCTTTTACGTAGTCTTTCTTTACGATTGCACAGCCGTAATATGCAACTATGATCATGGGCTGTTCATCGTAAACGATAGATTCTACTTCATTGAACTTTTTATAGCGCTCTTTCAAGTCCGTGATTTTTCGGGCTTCTGTGATCAAAGAGTCTACTTTTGGATTAGAATAGCCGGGATTATTGTCAGTCCCGTTTGTCATGTACCAATTCGTAAGAATATATTCTGGATCAGGAACCATTGCGATATTGTAAGCAGCAAGGTATAGATCCCAGTTACCTTCTTTTATCCTATCATTTATCGCCCCCATCTCTATTACCTCAACTTCGGCATCAATGCCTACTTCCTTCAATTGAGCAGCTATAGCTTCAGCCATAGGGGGAAGTCCTGGTCTTGCCGAATAAGTCATCAGGTTTAACTTGAGGGGTTTTCCATTTTTGTCCCTGATTCCATCTCCATCAGTGTCCACCCAGCCTGCAGCTGTCAGAAGTTCGTCAGCTTTCTCAAGGTTCTGACTGTAGGGTTTTAGACTCTTGTTCGCCCAAACCATTGTTGGCAAGAAAGGCCCACCGGCAGCTTCTCCTACATTGTATAACACATTTTCTGCAATGTCAGACCTATTAATAGCATAGGACATAGCCTGCCTTACTCTTACATCTTCAAGGGGTTCATGCTTTAGATTAAGGTCAATCTTATAAATCCTGGGAGTTTTGTACTTCTCTACATTAATGCCATCTATAGCATTAATCCTGTCAGTTTCACTATATGGTACATCGACAGTAAAGTCAACTTCTCCATTTTCGATTGCCATTGCTCTTGTGTTAGGATCAGGTATCCCTTTTATGACCATCTTATCAAGACCAACTTTTCCTCCCCACCAATTTTTGTTTTTCACGACCGTAAGCGTTTTGGTCTGATCGTCGAAGGATTCAAATTTATATGGGCCTGTTCCAATAGGTTTTACGAATTCTCCTTTTTCATCATAAGAAGAAGGACTTATTATAGCAGTATCCGGATAGTGGAGAATTGCAGGAAGGGTTGGGTTAATTTCTTTTGTTTTGATCTTAATGGTGTAATTATCAACTGCTTCTATAGAATCTATATTTAGCATGGAAGCAACTTTTGAGTTTTCCGAGATTACTTTTTCTAGGGTGAATTTTACTTCTTTTGCAGTCATTTTGCTTCCGTCATGGAAAGTAACGTTATTTCTTAGCTTGAATTCCCATGTGTCTTCATCAAGCTGTTTCCAAGAGGTCGCAAGCCCTGGCTTAAGAGAGAAATTTTCATTGGCACCAACTAGGGTTTCGGTTATTGCAGCTTTTTCACAGATAAGAACGCCTGCATCTCCATCAATTGGATTTATCGAGTCTATGTCCCACATTTCTCCAAGCACAAGTGTATTGTTCGGCTCAGAGACATTCGGTTCAGAGACTACTTCTCCAGTCTCATTTCCTTTCGTGCTGCTGCATCCTGAAGTCATTACTATAGCACAGCTCAGCAGGATAATTAAAAATATAATCAGGAGGTAGTTTTTATTTTTCATTTTGAAATCTCCTTTCGGCTTGCTCATGCCCGATTATTACTATTTTTGACCGCAGATGAGATAGTACTGATAGTCGCGTAAGATACGTTCACTCAATGGCATTTTCTCTTCCTGGGTATCTCTTATGGCTTTTAAATCAAAAGTCTGAATTTTCTCAAAACCCGTGTTTGAGAGATATTCCTTTACTTTTTCAAGTGGAGCTCCTCCATAGTTAGGTAGGTTGGATTTAAGTTCCTCAGAATATCTGGCGTGCCCTTTTGTGGGGTCTTTCCTTTCAATAACAAGTTTCAGAATATCGCTAGCAGTAATGCGAACCTTTGAGCTTAGATTCCCTTTGTCCCAAACTCCATCAATAATCACAACCTTTCCACCTTTTCGAAGTATTTTTTTCCAGTTTTCCACGGCTAGTTTAGGATTGGGAAGAGTCCATAGCAGGTGGCGGTTGAAAACAATATCAAAAGAACCGGCATCATAATTTGGATTTTCAGCATCTCCTTCTTCAAAAATTATATTAGCTTTACAGGATTTAGCCTTAGTTTTTGCTACATATATCATTTTCTTAGAGATGTCAATTCCAGTAACTTTGTTTCCCATTTCCGAAAATAGTATGCTTAATTCTCCAGTACCGCATCCTACATCAAGAATTTTCAAGTTTTTTTCCTTGAACACTTGCTTAAAAATATGTTTCCAGGCATCTCTTTCTTTTTTACTCTGAATTCCATGTCCTGGATGAGTGTCAAAAGTATCTGATGCAAGGTCCCATTTCTGAGCTACAAGCTCTTTAATCTGAAATTCTGGCGCAGACATTAACTTCTGTTTGCCTACTAATTATTAATAATTTTCTATTTTGTATGATTTATTATAACAAAATATATTTTTTATATAATTTTATTTTAGTTTTGGGAGAATTTATCACACCAGAGAAATCTAAACTAGTTTAAAATTTTATATATAATTTTAGTAAAAGTTAACTACTTAGAAGAAACAAAATTTTGGGATGAGCTCGTTAAAAATGAAGATTCTATTAAGTCTTCGTCTGATATAGTATAATGGTCATCTTCTAGAAGGCAACTAATATTAATAAAATGGCTTCAATAATATTAGCAGGCAAAGGGTTCCATTGCAAAAAAATTATGAAAGGGATTTATTGAAATAAGTAGAAAGTTAGGAGTATACATATGCCAGTAAATGCCTTTAAATGGAAACACTTTGGAGGTGAAATCATCTTATTAAATGTAAGATGGTACTTAAAATATTCATTGAGTTTCCGAAATTTAAAGGAAATGATGGCAGAAAGAGGAGTAATAGTCAACCATACACCTATTATGAGATGGGTACATCAATATTCACCTGAAATTGAAAAAAAGGTCAGAAGGCATTTAAGACCAACAAACGACTCTTGGAGAGTTGATGAAACTTACATCAGAGTTAAAGGTAAATGGAAATATTTTTATCGAGCAGTTGACTCAAATGGAGATACAATTGACTTCATGTTAAGTGCAAAACGAGATCGAAAAGCAGCAAAACGTTTCTTTAAGAAAGCTTTGAATTCTCATCATAATCAAATTCCAAAAACACTAACAATTGATAAAAATCCAGCTTACCCACCTGCTATAGATAAACTAAAAAATGACAAACTACTACCTAGAAACGTAGGCATTAGACAAATCAAGTATCTGAATAATATTATAGAACAAGATCATAGATCTATAAAGCGAATTATTAATCCAATGTTAGGATTTCAGTCTTTTCACACAGCCATTAAGACTTTAAAAGGAATTGAAACTATGAATATGATTAAAAAAGGACAAGTCAAGAATCTAAATTACTCTAGTCTTAATGAAGCTAAATATATTAATCAATTATTTGGAATAGTTCAATAAAATACATTTTCTTGAATATTTTAACTTTTGTTCATTATCCATAGATTTACAGGCTTATTCTGAGATTTTTGCAACGGAAGCCATAAAATTAATGGCTCTATATTTTTAATTAGTGCATTAAATGAATAGCAAAAACGTTATAATATTTATGTATTTTGTGTAAATATTCAAACAATTGTTAATATATAATATGATATATAAAAGTTATCTGTATATATAATAGTATATATAAAAGTAGTTTATGGAGTTCGAATGTGCTTTCAGATCGCGCGAACTCCATAAGATATGCCTAAGAGGCACGATTATGTTAGCTTCGCATATATTTAAGCTTGCTTTATTCTGCCTCCTAGGAAAAAATAACTTAGGAGTAAAAAATGATTAAGAACAAAATTAGAATAGGCTCAATATTTGCAGCATTGCTGCTTATAAGTGTTGTTTTTGCACCAGCTGTGATGGCACAATCTGAATCAACTAATGCAACAGAAATTTCTAACAGCGTATTAATTTCTAATGAAGACATTAAAAAAACATTAGAAAACACGAATGAAATATCAATAAACATGAAAGTGCTAAAAGAAACCGATAATGAAAAGGTAGTATCTATAAAAAAAGACGATGGAGCAAACGCAGCTGCAGCGGCAAGTGTAGGTTTTTTAGTTGCTACTGCAATATCACATGTTTATTGGAATGAACAAAATCGTAATGGCAGTTTAGATATATTGATACCTTATACAAGTATAGCTAAGAAAGCAATATATCAACCAGCAAATGTCAAAATAGGTAAACGTTGGTACTCAGTTTAATGATTGTGGCTGATTTTAATCAGCCACTTTTATGTGGTGAAAACATGAAAACAAAATTATTGTTATTTTATTTAACTAATTTTATTGTGTTTTTGATTCTTTTTTACTCTTGTAATTATTTTGGTGAAACAATGTTAAATAATGCAGCTTCAATCAAGTCGTTGCTCATGTTATATTTTATTTTGGGTCTTGCTTACTCAATGATCTTAAACAAATTTAAGGATGTCTACAAAGATTAAGTTTCCCCAAATCCGATTACAATTTTTCTCCTTTCTTAGCTTTATCCGCTTACTGTGCTTCACACTTTACGCCTTCTTCCTCTTTACGTCTAGCTTCTTATTCCGCTTTTTGTTGTGACTCTTACAGGATTCCGTTGCAAAACTCTTATCTCTTATTTTTCAGGATACTCTAAAACACGATCCTTTTGACCAACAAAGTTCGTATCTATGCATTGATTTTACCTTAAAAATCTATATATTGATGAGACAAGAATGCTAGAATATAAATAATCATTTCTCTGTATATTTATTATCGGTTTTTTGAAAAATACAAATACACGATAATATATCAAACGCCAAAATCTTATAATTTTATAGACTGTTGGATACTTCCAGTTGTGTCTATGTTAATTGCATTTTATTTATTGCACAAAATATTAGGTATTAATAAAATTAAATATCAAAGACTGATTATCTTGAGCATGTTAAATGGTAATTACAGCAGGGGACACTATGAATACTAAAGGAGAAGCAGTGGTCTCCATTCGCGATCTAGCCATGAGCTATGGTACCAATCAAGTATTGCGCGGCATCAACCTGAATGTTTTTCAAGGGGAAATCATCGGCTACATTGGACCCAATGGCGCCGGCAAGAGCACTACGGTTAAAATAATATTGGGCCTCGTAGATGGTTTTAAGGGGCAAGTTAAAGTCCTGGGGGAGAACATAGCCGACGGCGGGATTGAATACAAGCGTAAAATCGGTTATGTTCCTGAAACCGCCGAGGTCTATGATACTCTTACCGCCCATGAATATCTCACATTTATTGGGGAAATGTATGGCATGGACTTCAGACTGGTAGATCGAAAAGCTCAGAAGCTCATGGCCTTATTTGATATTGCCGATGTGTATCATGCCCGCATCGCCTCCTATTCCAAAGGCATGAAGCAAAAGTTGCTAATAATATCCAGTCTCTTACACAATCCTGACATCCTGTTTTTTGACGAGCCTTTAAGTGGGCTGGACGCTAACAGCGTAATGGTGTTCAAGGAAATCATGACCGACCTGGCCGCCCAGGGCAAAACCATTTTCTATTCCTCTCACATCATGGACGTGGTAGAGAAGATAAGCAGCCGTATAGTCCTGATAAATAACGGGCAAATAGTGGCCGACGGCTCATTTGATCAATTAAGCCAAAAATGCCGCGAAGGATCCCTGGAAGAAATCTTCAACCAGCTTACCGGCTTTAATCGGCATAAAGAAATAGCTGATGAATTCATCGCTGTGCTAGGTGAGGCATAGTATCATGAAAGATTTCACCGTATTAAAATTGCTGGACAGATTCTACTTTCTCTTTAAGAAAATTGGGGTTGATTACCCCACCATGCGTCGGATTCTGCAGGTGCAGCTCACCATGGACGAGCGCCGGGTGCCCACCATTCTAACCAATCAAAAAAAGACCCGAAGCGGCAACTCCTTTAAATCATCGCTAATTACATATGGAATTTTGGGATTTTTTATCGGCCTGCTGATGCTGGTTCCTTTTCCGCTTTTTTATAAAATGAACCTGGCTTTTGGGCTTATTATATTTATGGTGATGGTCACCATGATTTCAGACTTTTCTACCGTTCTCCTGGACGTAAAGGATAAAAACATCCTGCTGCCCTGCCCAGTTGACGCCAGAACTATCAATACAGCTAAATTAATGCATATTGTAATTTACCTCTTCACCATTACCATGAGCATTTCAGGGTTGGCTCTGCTAGTCGGGCTGTTTAAATACGGGGTGGCCTTCGCTCTAATCTTCATGTTTGAACTAGTGTTGATCTGCTGTCTGGTAGTCTTTTTCACCTCGATTTTGTACATGGCTATTTTATCCTTCTTTGACGGCGAGAAACTGAAGGATATGATCAATTATATTCAAATACTGCTTTCGGTTTTTATTGTGGTCGGCTACCAGTTCATGGGGCGGATATTCAACCTAACGCGCCTTACCGTCACTTTCCATCCTGTCTGGTGGCATTTCCTCATCCCCACTACCTGGTTCGCCGCCCCTTTCAGCCTGTTTATTGAGCACACCTCCAGCCAGTATTTCATTGCTTTAAGCCTGCTCGCTCTCATCGTCCCGACTGCAGCTACGGTCTTATACATGACCTTGGTAATTCCCTATTTTGAAGGCAAACTGCAAAAATTGAACAGCAGCAGTATGCGTGCTAACAAAGGTGCAGCCGTCAGAGTAAAAATACAGCGTGCAGCCGCCAACATTCTTTGCTTCAGCCGGACGGAAAAGGCTTTTTATCAATTTACCCAGAATATGCTGTCCAATGAAAGAAAACTCAAGCTGCAGCTGTATCCACAGCTTGCTTTTGCCCTGGCCATGCCCTTTTTAATGCTGTCTGGAATAATAGGAAGTGGGGTTTCTTGGTCTGAGATTTTAGTTGACCTCGCCAACAGCAAACTTTATCTGGCTGTTTACTGGTCCGCCATTATTCTGGCTTCTACAGCTACCATGATCAGCTCCAGCGAAAATTACAGAGGTGCCTGGATTTACCGGGCTTTACCCATAGAAAGCCCTGTACCGCTTTTAAAAGGCGCTTTAAAGGCTTTTATAGTCAAATTTATCATCCCCATTTACCTGTTGATCGCCTTAATATTCGTCCTCTTATGCGGCTTAAAAATCATCCCCGATCTCATTCTAATATTTATAAATATGATTATGGTCCTGCTTTTTATTTTTAAATTGAATCGTAAGGAACTTCCCTTCTACCGGGATTTTCAAGTCACGCAAGGTATGAATCGGATGGGGATTATGCTGATTTCAGTACTGGTATGCGGGTTATGCGCCCTTGTTCACCTGCTGCTTACCTATGTCCCTTTGGGGGTAACTCTAAATATTGTCCTGTCGCTGGTTATCATCACGGTTTTATGGCGCCAAAGCTTCAACATTACCTGGAAGGAAATAATTAAAGACGCCATATAACAGATATATTGGAGAAAATTTGAGTTAAACATTTGTAGCCCACTCTTACTCTGTCCCTGATCAGGGCACCTTTCATCAGTTATTATGCCGCATTGCCAATGCTCTTGATGGTAATATTACCTTTTAAAGGTAAACGCAAATCGCACCTGATGATAGCTTTGCTTGTACTGGGCCCATATGAGCAGATTTTATAAAAATCAAAACTACGGCATTTTTTTGCTATCAGGAAACATTAAGAAATATGCTTATGTGTTTCTTATACTTTTTTGACATTTGATGGCGCGGTTATTGGTGTAAACAAGCAAATTCCTATAAACTATGGAATGATTGAATAAACACATAGGCAATTGGGGAAAAATCAGCCTGAAATTGGCAATTTTCATTATAATAATCAGACGATAAAATAGAAATAACGCTTTTTATATTACTGTTTTTAGTAAAATTATGTCAGTTCTGCATACTATAGGTATTTTAAAATTTTTCAGAAATTTGTAACTTTTAGAATATTGAGTTTTTACCATGAAACCTATGGAAACTTAAACGCAAATTTACAGAAGAATCAGTGAACTGCTGAAAGTAGCATTAGTATTTCTTTTATCGCTTTATCACGCGTATCTATGAAATAGTTTACTTGCTTTCTTGCTGTTTTTATTCCTCCGGTTAATTCATCTTGTAGTGAATTAATCCCTACCAATCCACCATAAATTTTTGTAATTGGTTTATTATCTTTGAGAGGCGCGTAATAATCTTCTACTTTCTTGACAATGCTTTCTTCGACGGGAAGGATCAACCTCAAATTTTCATCATGCCTAAATGGAACTCTCATTCCTGGCAAGCAGTGTTCTGGAATCCCTGCTTCTAGCAGCGCTTCATTACGGAATCTCATTTGGAGCATATGGACATCAGTTTTTATCTCGGAATACAGCTGGGTTATCTGTTCTTTCTCTGTATAAGGGATCTGCATCTCGTTTTTTCCAAGCCACTTGCCCAACAGTTCTTCTGCCAACAATTTATTATCACCCTTGATCACGTCATAGCTCCTACCAGCATTGATGATAGCTAGTTTCTTTGTAGCTGATGTGAGATTTGCCATGATCTTATCTACATCGATTCCAGCACTATCAAAAACAACCGGAAACGGTAACTCATTAAAACCTGAAAAAAAATAAGTAAATATTGCCTGAAAGGTCGGGCTGCGCTGGACATTTCCTGAATCGACTGCTCTTACTATCCAAGTCTTCATGATAATTCAATATTTAATACATGAGACTTTTAATAATCTGTGTATATTTTAAGAAAATTAGATCGAAAAATTAGAAAAGACATTTCTTAAGGTTATCCAGAAGATTTACAAACTTTGCAGGATCATTCAAACAATTTTATTTATACTGATCCATCTTACTATTGAAATTATTAAACCTAAGATACTTACGATTACACCTATACTAAGAAGAATTCGTTTAGCATTACTTGATATATTTAGTGGACTAGGTTCACCGTTGAATTCATAACTTGAGAATAAAACAAAGAACACGATGGCAAAACCAAATAAAAACATATTGAATCCAATTGCAAATAGACCTGTTGTATCATAATTGTTAATACTAGGCATAAAATTTCTGTTGTAAAAAAATCCAACTGCAATGTATGGCATTTTTGGAAACATAGAGATGCAAGATAAAGATACTTCTGATAATGAAGCAATCATGAATTCATATCTAATCATACTTTAAATTTAAATTCTCTCAATGTTTCTTGGCAACATTAAAACTTTTATGTAAATTTAAAATCAAATGTCTATATATTCACAGATATATGAACAAAATGCACAGGTTATACCTTAAAACCTGTGCATAATATATCAAGTGAATTTACTGTATAATTAATATATTACCGTCCTTTTTGGCGGGATATACAAAATTACCCATATAGTTTTTTAATAAAATCTAATGAAATTAATTTTCTATAACTCTTTTTTTGATGGTTTTGATCCCTCTAAAATCTTGTTATGAAAACCCTATTAACTTAAATAAATTTACTTCTCTTTTATATTCGATGGATAAATTCATTCCCGCTAGCCCTGCAAGATATCCTCCAACAAACACTCCTGAAAGTGATGCAATTACAATTTTTAAATATATATTATGTAAAAATGTTAAAGCCTATATAAATGAAATGGATAAAATACCTAACTATGATGGATATCTGGAAATTTTAAATGAAGATTTTAGACATATCGGGAAAATAGATGTTCAAATAAAAAAGATGCCTGATAATTGCTCTGAACAACCCAAGTATCCTTGCTCATTAGAATTTCTCTCATTCTGTTATGATAATACATTACCAGTGTTTTTAATTTTGGTTGATGTGAAAAATGAAGTTGCTTATTGGTGCTTTATGAATAGGGAACTTTTAAACAATTTAAGTATTAAGGAAGGTTCAGGGTCAAAAACTATCAAAGTTCCTAAAGAAAATATTATTAGAAAAAGTAATTCTGATTATTTAGGAGCATGGAAGAAAATTATAGAAAACTATCATATTAAAATATATTCTTATAATCCCTTACTCGAAGAATATACAAAACTCAACAAGTTACACGAGATTCTAAAACAAGAAAATAGCCTAGTTGGCATAGAAAGACCGGAATTCAAAAACATTCATGAATTTTTAGACAGTTATAACTTATTTTTAGACGGGGATTTTTCAACCATTAAAAAAATATATTATAATTCTTGTTGGAAATTGGGTATTGCGTATAGGGGTTATTCAGAGAATCAGATTACATACATACTTTATCCTATTGATTACTTCAAAAACGATTTGCAAATTAGAGAAATATCAGATGAATTGATGAATAAGCTACAATATTACACAGTAACGAATTTTCATTCAGAAAATCCAATTCATTTTCAGCCAAAAGATCATGCAACAAAATTAGTAACTGAAAAAATAACCGAAATATGTGATAAAAAATTACTGCCATTGAGTCACATGTCCCTTTTCCGTGAAATAATCTTCAAGTTTATTGATAAACTTCATGACTGTTTAGGTTTGCCAGTAAAAGATAGTTATAGTATTCAGGAAATTAAACACGCGTTTTATATCTATCTTCCTATATGGATAGATGAAGTCTTGACGAATGAAAATATAAACTCGGGATATCATTATTATTTTTCTCCGTATATTGATCCAGAGTTTTTACTTCATCAGTTAAATAGAGAAAAAATAGAATCGTTTGATAAAAAAGTAAAATATCGGATTGAAAATAATCAAACTAATTACAAAACATTACCTATAGGTAACAAGACACTCCCATTCAAACAAATCTCTGATTTTTTAGCCTCTTATGCACAAGATTCGAACAAAATTGATAGGTTTTACATTCCACCGAATTTTGATAGACCCAGAAATACTAATCATATTTGGGAATGTTATTCACCCGATGACATTTTTAATAATACGGTGGCTTTTTTCAACACATTTTCGACTATTTTTGATGCTACAATTGATCTTTGCTTCCCAAAATTGAAGCAAAAATTAGAATTCTTTAACGATTTTGATACCTTAATTGTTATTATCAAAGCTAATGATAAGTATACAAATACTGATTGGGCTCCATTGATAGAATGTTTTTATTTGAGGAGTGAAAAAATAATTCCCAAAAAAGAAATAAAATTTTACTTGAAAGGTAGGGATCAGATCCCTATCAATAGAAGAATGGATCTCAGATCAAAAATATGTATTGACAATGAGTTATATACTGTCAAATATGACATTCAAGGATTACATCATTCTATATTTGAAGACTTACCAATGTTTAATTATCTTTATGAGACGTTAAAAGAAAGGATGAAAAAGATTTTCAAGAATACGTGATTATGGAAATTATTCAATTTGGAACATGAGCAAGAAAGTAAAAAACCGGTTTTTGGGGTAGTGTTTCAAACTTGCTGTAAATTCAAAATCAAATTTCTGGAAAATTACAAAATACCTTAGTATGCAGAATTGACATGACTTTGCTAAAAGTCGTAATACTAAGAACGTTAATTCTATTTTATTGTCTGATTATTATATTGAAATTACCATTTCAACGCAGATTTTTCCATAATTGCCTATATGTTTGTTTTCTCGATCATTACATATTGTATAGGAATACACTTGTTTCCTTCGATTACCGGGCCATCAAATACAAAAATCTTATGAGAAACACATAGGCACTTTTCTTAATGCCTAATGATAACGAAATAAATAAGTAGTTTTTAATTTTATAAAATTTGCTGTAAATTCAAGATTAACTTTAGGATATTATTATATATTTCCCTTTTAGTCTCTCGACCTATTTTACTATACTCTCAACTGACTGATAGAGCTCCAAGTTTGATATACCCGGTTCTTTATAAAAGAAATGTGCAAAAATACCCAACATAGTTCTTGAGATGGTCAAGTTGATTTAATGTACGGTCCCAGGATCATATCTTTATAAGATCCCCCTACCGGAACCTTAGGATACACGATCTCTTCTCTGTCTGTGCAAGCTTCCAGGAAGCAAGGTCCTTCTGCATTCATAAATGCTTCCATTTTCTCTTTCAAATCATTTCTGCTGCTTACCCTCTCTGCATAACTAAAGCCAAATGACCTTGCAATCTCTGCAAAATTTACATCTTTTGGCCTTTGTGTTCCTATGCGTGTTCCTTCATAAGCTGTATCCTGCAGGTTCTGAACCATACCATCGCTTCTGTTGTTCAGCATGAGTATCTTGATTGGAAGGTCAAGCGATGTAATAGTATGTAGTTCTCCCATATTCATCCTCAGACTGCCATCACCATCGATTGCTATGACTCTTGAATGCGGGTTTGTATAATGGACACCGATTGCTGTGGGCATGGAAAAGCCCATTGTGCCAAAGGAACCGGAAGTCATGAAAGATTTTGGGCATTGCATTGGCAGGTACTGTGCTGCGAGCATCTGGTGGTTGCCTACACCAGTGGTTATCTTTGTGCTTTCGTTAACGTAGTTTGCAAGCATTGAAATGACCTCGGCGGCTTGTACGTATTCGGATGTCCTGTTGTAATCCAGAGGCAATGACCTTTTCAGGTCTTTGGCATATGTCTGCCATCTCCGAATATCCAGACAGATGTTATGCTTCCTAGCATAGTTCAGGAGGTCGCGGAGCGCTGTGGCGGCATCCCCGATGAATGTGAATTTTGGGCTGCGCTCAATTTTTATTTGGTGCATTTTCTTGGGATTGATATCAATGTAAGCTATATCAGTGCCTATTGCAAATCCAACCTTTTCCGCAACCCGGTCATCCCATCTTACCCCGATAGCGAAGAAGAAGTCGTTCTCCTGTATGAGCATGTTAGCATACGGTGTACCGAACATTCCCAGCATTCCCATGTTCAGGTCACCTCTTTCGTCAACGACACTCTTTGCCATTAGTGTATTGACAGAAGGTATTCTGAAAAGCTCATTGAATTCCCTGATAGCCTCGCTTCCAAGCTCCGAGTTCAGACCGCCTCCAAGATAGAGTAGGGGTCTTCTGGAGTTAAGTAACAGCCTGAAAAATTCTTTGCATTGTTCTTCAGATAGATGTCTATCATCGTGATAACTTCCCTCGAACCTTCTGATGTTCATACCATGATACTCATGGTTATTCATCTGTTTATCAAGAGGGAAATCTACGACTACAGGACCGGGTTTTCCTGACTTTGCAAAGTAATAGGCATCCTTGATTATGGTTTCTATGTCATCATTATTAGAGAGTTGTATGACCTTTTTGGCTGCATCCCTGAAGATACCTTTGACGTTAATATGCTGGAAGGAATCAGTGCCTATCTTATGTTCAGGGACCTGCCCTGCAAATACAAGCAGGGGAATGCTGTCTCCATAGGCATCAGCAACGCTGGTTAATGTGTTAGTTATGGCAGGTCCGGATGTGACAATGGCCACACCTACCTGGTTGCTTGAACGTGAATAACCTGCTGCGCTGAATGCTGCCGATTGCTCGTTGGAATTAATTATAATCTCAATATCACTATGCCTGAGAGCATGGAATACCGGAAGTATTGTTGCTCCAGTATAGCCAAAGATGTGTTTGACACCAAGGTCTTCCAAGCACTTAATCAGAACTTCTGCTCCATTCATTTCTTTCATCTTAAAACTCCATGAAAGAAACAAAACTGGCACAGGATTCACTATTCAGTATAATAACCAAAAACAGCGCACTTGAGCCATAATAGTTTCTTTTTCTTGCTCAAGCGAATAATACTACCACTACTACTACCGATGCAGGTAAATTGGATTCCATGTAGTTTGTGGTAGAAATTAACATTGTAGGGCAAATAGAGAATATTATACTTAAGGGTTGTGATGAGTTTTTTTGTTTATTCAGCATCGGATCGTGAAGGATAAATCATTGAAAAACGATTGCATAAGAACTATAAATAAACATGCCCATACAAACTGAGTGTGTTTTTTATTCAAGTTTCATCTTATATGACATTGATTTATATGCAATGTTTTAATTAAGAGCCTATTCAAAAATCGGCAATGTTGCAAAATTTCTGTAAAATTAGCTTCGTTTTTTGTCCACAGGTTTTATTGTATTACCTAAATATTTCCATGAAATTTACTACAACCTTTATTGATACAAAGTTTGGATATCAAAACATCTTGAGTTTTAACACCGGTTTTACAATAAAACCTGAACATGGTAAAAACTTTTAGGTTTTTT
>Ga0207800_1000126_pt1 | contig 27581 bp, 17 predicted proteins | sample LuqExpMetageno11_FD_187769 | JGI IMG/M metagenome (GOLD analysis project Ga0207800, IMG submission 187769) | Tropical forest soil microbial communities from Luquillo Experimental Forest, Puerto Rico - Sample 11 (SPAdes) | ecosystem: Environmental > Terrestrial > Soil > Tropical forest ... | reverse complement strand
AGCTATAAAAGTCCCGACGACTCTTATGCATGTGCACACTGTAAATATGGAAGTCAATAAGGAATGTACTGCAGAAGACGTTAAGAGTATCTTTGGTTCTCAGTCCAGAATCCGTTTAGTAGGGCAGGGAATTACTTCAACAGCTGAAATAATTGAATTTGCTAGAGATATTGGACGTCCCAGACACGATATGTGGGAGCTCTGTATCTGGCCTGAATCCATTACAGTGACTGAGAAAGAGCTCTACTTCTTCCATGCTGTCCATCAAGAATCTATTGTTGTTCCAGAAAATGTGGATGCTATCAGAGCAATGATGGAATTGGAAAGTGACGGCTCAAAATCTATCGAGAAAACAAACAAAGCTATTGGACTATATAATAAATAAAGATGCGTGGATAAAGTCTCTATGGAGACTCAAGTTTTTGAGGACTCTGGATATTCGGTCTGAATATCAGGAGTCCTATTATAGTCCTTTATGTTATACTCTGAAATGATAAACCATAAGAGCTATTGAGAAACGTAGACTTAGAATGTTTACACTCTTGGAGATTCTCGTTTTCAATCTTAATGGAAGTGAAGGAGAAAATCTATCTCTTAATAGCGTACTCGTTTTAGTTACCATATCAAAATCACGCTGATCTTAATTTTCCTTACCTTGCCATTTGACAATTTTCATAAGTATTGCAGACAGATATACATATGGTCCATAGAACTTTATTCCTACTGGTTCCAGATGTTAAAGAGATTGCTGCTCAATGTAAGTTATCAGATTGCCGATATGAGACTGAGCCTAGATAAATAAGACGTATAAAGGAGACTATTCTGGTAATCGACAGAGGCTTTTCATAATAGTATTAGTAATAATTTTTATAAATTAAAAAGTATTATATTTAAGTTATAATCTATTACACAATATAAAATAAGGAAGGATTAACATAATAATACGATCAAACGATAGCACTATTAAGTGCACTTTAACGTTAATAAAGTACTTATTCAGATCAGTAAAATTTTATTATTCATTAAAGTAGGTATATTGTCGCCGAAAAGAGGGAGATTAAGGGGATAATGACAGCTAAAATGGAACGTTTTCCAGCAATAAACTCGAATTCTGTGATCAGCGTGTCAAAGAATGGAGTTATTCTTTACTCAAATGAGGCGGGGGAGCCTTTATTATATGATTGGGGCGTGAGAGTAGGAGATAAATTGCCTTTACACCTTGAAATTCTTGTTCAAAGGGCAATTTCCAGGAAAAGTATTGAAAAAATAGAAATTAAAATGGGCAAAATAGTATACTTTATTGTTTTTCATCCCTTGCCTGAACAAGAATGTGTAAATATTTATGCATTTGACATAAGTGGCTATAAAAAGCTTGAGGGAAAACTTCAGGAAAGTGAAACTCAAGAAAAAGCGAGTATGGAGCTTGCCAGAATTATTGATACTAAAGCGATTCAGTCCCTTATGAGTGATTTTTATACACTTGTTCATATCCCCATGGCCTTACTCGATCTTAAAGGTAATATTCTGGTAAGTGTTGGATGGCAGGAAATCTGTACAAAATTCCACCGAGTAAATCCTGAATCCTGTAGGCATTGCATAGAAAGTGACATAAACCTAACTGTGGGCGTTGCTCCGGGAGGATATAAGCTGTACAAATGTAAAAACAACATGTGGGATGTAGTACCTCCAATTATGGTAGAAGGGCAGCACGTCGGCAATATCTTCTCAGGACAGTTCTTTTTTGATGACGAGCCTCTGAATTATGAGATTTTTCGATCTCAAGCTAGACAATATGGCTTCAATGAGGAGGAATATATAAAAGCGCTTGAAAAAGTTCCTCGGCTTAGCAGGAAAGCTGTGGATACAAGCATGGCCTTCTTCATGACCCTTGCTAACATGATCTCACAATTAAGCTACAGCAATATCAAGCTATCTCAATCACTAGCCGAACGTGATGAAGTTGTAGACGCACTGCGAGAGAGCGAGAAACGTGAGAGAGCTCGCTCAGAGGAATTAAAAGTACTATTGGATGCCGTTCCGGTCTCCGTTTATATAGCACATGATCCTCAGGCGCTTCAGATAACTGGTAACAGGCTCTCCTACGAATGGCTACGAATTCCTATAGATACAAATTTGTCCAAATCCGCTCCTGAGAGAGAGAAGCCAAAGATGTTTAAATTATTTAAGGAAGGAATTGAGCTCCAACCTGAAAATATGCCGTCGCAGTTATCGGCTAAGGGTGTAGAGATAAACGACTGCGAGCTAGATATCGTATCTGCTGATGGCCAGATCCGACATGTACTTGGCAATGCGAGACCTTTGCGTGATGAGCAGGGAAACCTACGTGGATCCATTTCTGCGTTTATAGACATCACAGAGAGGAAGAAAGCAGAAGAAGCTATTAGGTTGTCAAACATTTATAATCGCAGTCTGATTGAAGCTAGTCTGGATCCTCTGGTAACTATTGGGCATGATGGTAGGATTACCGATGTAAGCAACGCTACAGAACAAATTACAGGATATTCCAGAAATGAGTTGATTGGGACTGATTTCTCAGATTACTTTACCGAACCTGAGAAAGCCCGTTCAGGTTATCAGCAGGTATTTACGGACTGCGAAGTTAGGAATTATCCTCTAGAGATTCGACATAAAAATGGACACATAACTCCTGTTTTGTACAATGCTTCAGTTTACAGAGATGAGAATAGTGAAGTTATTGGGGTCTTTGCTGCTGCACGTGATATTACTGCAATTAAAAAGGCAGAGGAAAAGATACAGATACTAGCAAATGCTGTCGAATCATCAGAAGATGCAATTATAACTAAGTCCCTAGAGGGTATTGTTACCAGCTGGAATAATGGAGCAGAGAAAGTTTATGGATATTTGACTGAAGAAGTTCTGGGAAAAAATATGTCCATACTTGAACCAGACAACACTAAAGGAGAAACAAAGCACTTAATTGAAAAGATTAAACAGGGAGAAAGGGTGCGACATTATGAAACTTTGCGGATGAAAAAGGATGGAACAATAATAAATGTTTCAGTTACTCTTTCTCCGGTTTATGATACGTCTGGAAAGCTTGTGGCAATCTCTACTATTGCCAGAGATATCACTGAGAATAAAAAGGCAGAGGAAGCTATTAGATTGTCAAATCTTTATAATCGCAGTCTGATTGAAGCCAGCCTTGACCCTATGGTTACCATAGGACCTGATGGCAAAATCACGGATGTGAATGGAGCTACAGAACAGATTACTGGATATTCCAGAAATGAGTTGATTGGGACTGATTTTTCAGATTATTTTACCGAACCTGAAAAAGCCTTTACAGGTTATCAGCAGGTCTTCGTGCATGGTGAAGTTAGGGACTATCTTCTAGAAACTCAACACAAAGACGGACATATAACTCCTGTTTTATACAACGCTTCAGTTTATAGAGATGAGAATGGCGAGGTTATTGGGGTCTTTGCTGCTGCACGTGATATCACAGAGCGCAAGCAGGCAGAAGAAGCCCTTAAAAAAGTACATGAAAATTTAGAAAAGATAGTTGAAGAACGTACATCAGAACTTGAGAAAGCTTATGCCTCATTGAAAGAAAGTGAGAAAGGTCTTGCTGAAGCTCAAAAAATGGCTCATATTGGAAATTGGGAATGGGATATTGCGGCAGATAAAGCCTACTGGTCCGGGGAGATGTATAGGATTTTTAGACGAGATTCTCGGAAATCAGCACCGTCTTATAATGAATTTCTAGATTACATACACCCAGATGATCGATACTATGTGGCTAGTGCCCTTAAGAAAACCATAAAAGGAAAAATTCACAGTATTGAATTTAGGATTGTCTTAGCTAATGGGAAAGAGCGTGCAGTCCATATGCAATCTGAAGTTATTCTTGATGAAAAAAATATCCCCATCCAAGCAAAAGGAGTAGTTCAAGATATTACAGAGCGTAAAGAAGCAGAAGAAGCCTTAGTAAATATAGAGATTGCTCGTAAAAAGGAAATCCACCATCGGATTAAGAATAATCTGCAGGTAATATCTTCACTTCTTGATCTCCAAGCTGATAAGTTCGATAATCCGAGAGTTATTGAAGCTTTCAGGGAAAGCCAGAACCGGGTTATATCTATGGCCCTCATCCACGAAGAACTTTACAAAGGGGAAGGAACTGATAAGCTGGATTTTTCGACGTACATCAGAGAACTAGCTGAAAATCTTTTCCAGACTTACAGTCTTAAAAGTAAAAATATTCACCTGTCAATGGAGCTGGAAAAAAATATATTTCTTAATATGGATACTGGTATCCCTTTAGGAATAATTGTCAATGAGCTTGTTTCCAACTCTCTCAAACATGCGTTTCCCGGCAAAGACAGGGGAGAAATCCAAATTAAACTACATAAAGAAAAAAATGAAAAGCACAAAAAGGAATGCTGCAAGGCTACAAGTTTTAGTCTTATTGTTTCAGACAATGGTATAGGCATTCCTGAAAATATAAATATTGAAAAGGTTGATAGTCTTGGCATACAGCTGATAAACGCACTTGTAGATCAGTTAGATGGAAAACTTGAGCTAAAAAGAAATAATGGGACTGAATTTACTATTAAATTTACAGTGATAGAAAAAGATAATCTGGTTCAAGCCAGCTTAAAATAACAAGAAAATAGATAAAAATGTTTGATGCGAGAGGTGCGATTCTAACGCACGAATTCCTACGAAACTGGACTCTGAACCTATCGCCTTTGACCTAGCTGGGCAACCCTCGCAAATTGGTTTATTCTTAAATAAAATATAGTCCTCTATGTTTTACTCTGAATTCTCATCACCTAGCCTAGCTTTCTCGAGTTTTTTCTTTATGGCCTTGTAATCTTTCCTCTTTCACGCAGAAGGGAGTTTCAACGATTTCGGAACTTTCTACTGGCAGTTCCATGGCAGTATGAATTCTTAAGAAATCTTGTAAGTTTTTGTGCCTGATCATTTTGGTATATTAATTCAGCCTTGATTTACCATAATAATAACTTTTAATGAATGATCTTAAATTCTTTTCTATTTATATTCCCCTAATTTAAAATTAAAGAATTAAAAATTAAACTTATGCTTTGGAAATTAACGTTTTTTAGATGAATATAAGGGGAAGAGACTAGTGAAAGTTAACAAGAAATTATACTCGATAGCTTTAGCTTCAACTGTCTTATTTTTTGTGTTTTCTATTTTAACTTCATCCGTAGCATTAGCTGCCCAGGAAATTAGGCTCTCAGAGGATGTTGGAGAGAATGGAGGGCCTTCTATTTATGGTGACAAAGTGGTGTGGTCATATTGGGATAAAATTCATCTTTATGACTTAAAAACCGGAAACGATACGATAATTACTGTGCCTGATCATTATTATGCACAACATCCTGCTATTTATGATAATAGAATTGTATGCTGTCTTTATAATGTAAATGAGAACCCAGTTCGCGCCAGAACTTACGTGTATGATATACTTAATTCTACAAGTTCGTTAATCACAGAGAATGTGTCCTGTGATTTTGATATTTACAATGATAGAATTGTGTGGGTTACGGAGCGCAACTACAAGACTGACATCTATATGTACGACATTTCCACTCATACGCAAACTCAGATAGTCACAAACATATCATCTGTAAGTAATCCTGCCATTTATGGTAACAAAATAGTGTGGGTGGGTTCTGGGGGCAATGGAACTATTATAGACAAACATAACAATTCTAGGTATAGATCGGATATTTACATGTATGATCTATCCACTAAGAAGGAAACTCGAATTACTACTAGCGGACTTGCGTCAAATCCCTCTATTTATGGTGATAGGATAATATGGCAGGATGAACGCAATTTAGACGTCCTTACTAGAGGAATAGGGGATCTCTACATGTATAATCTCTCCACTTCCAAGGAAACTAGACTCACTAAAAGCGGATCAGCCCGCAATCCTTCAATCTACAATGACAGGATAGTGTGGCAAGATAGTCGTAATGAAAATATTTACATGTACAATCTCTCAACTCAGAAGGAGACTCAGATTACCACCAGCGGAAGTGCATACAGTCCTGGTATATACGGAGACAGGATAGTATATGCCGATAATCGTCAAAGATTGCCCCCTGGGGACGGTTATTTTGATGATATCTATATGTATGATCTCACTGCTAAACCCATAGGGTCACAAGCTGGGTTTACATCCAATGTGACTTCTGGAACAGCACCTTTAACGGTGCTATTTACTGATACTAGCACTGGTGGAGTACCAACTTCTTGGTATTGGGACACTGGGGACGGTATTTACTCAAAACATGCCATGAATGCGACCCACACGTTTACAAAACCAGGGGTATACAACGTTACTTTAACAGTGACAAATGAAGCAGGCAATAGTACAATAACAAAACCGAATTATATTACTGTAACTCCCCCACAACCACCAGTGGCAAATTTTTATGCTAATGTAACCTCTGGAAAAGCACCTCTAATGGTGTCTTTCTATGGTAGAATTATTGAAAAAGCTACAAGTAGAGGCGAAGAACCTATTTCTTTGTATTGGGATTTTGGCGATGGCACTTATTCAAAACACACCACGAATGCAATCCACACATTTACAAAACCAGGGACTTACACAGTAAATCTTACCGTAGGAAATTTTGTGGGTAATAGTACAGCTACAATGCCAAATTACATAGTCGTTATCGATCCAAAAGCTCCCGATGCAAATTTTAGTAGTAACATTATCGAGGGTTATGTTCCCCTGACGGTACAGTTTAATGACACTTCTCAAAATGCAACGTCAAGGGTATGGGACTTCGACAATAATAGAAAAACAGGCTCAACCGATGTAAGTCCTGTTTATACATTTACAACGCCAGGAATCCATACTGTTAACCTGACAGTAAGAAATGCTTACGGCACTACCTCAAAAACTGATACAATAATTGTACTTACAGAAAATGAGATCCGGATTACAACGAGCGAATTAGCATCCCATCCTGATATCTATGGTAACAGAATAGTATGGCACGATTGGCGTAATGGAAACTACGATATCTACATGTACGATCTTTCTACTTCCAGGGAAACCAGGATCACTGCTAATGAATCAAATCAGACATATCCTGCAATCTACGGTGATAGAATAGTGTGGCAAGATGATCTTAATGGACAGTACGATATCTTTATGTACAATATATCTACTTCCAAAGAAACTCAAATAAGCACTAGCGGACGCGCTCAGAAACCTAAAATCTATGGTGACAAAATTGTATGGATGGATTATCAAAATAGAACTCTGAATATTTATATGCATGATCTATCAACCTCAAAAGAAAGTCGGATAATTTCCGATGGAAGACCAGAATATATGAATATGTACGGTAACGTGATAGTCTGGCATGATTCTCGATACATAAGTCCGGATATTTACATGTACGATATCTCCACTTCCAAGGAAACCCAAATAACCTCCAATGGAGAAGCAACATTCCCTAACGTCTATGGTAACAGGATAGTGTGGCAAGAGTGGCAAAATGAAGCTGGCAATCTGACCACCAACATCTGGATGTACGATTTATCCACCTCCAAGAAGACTCAGATTACAACCTATAAATCAGGTCAATACACTCCCGCTATTTATGGTAACAAGATAGTATGGAAAGATTACCGCAACGAAAACATCAATATTTACATGTACGATCTCTCAACTCAGAAGGAGACTCAGATCACCACCAGCGGAGGTGCACAAGATCCTGATATCTATGGAGACAGGATTGTATATAGTAAGTATAGTCGTCAAAGATTTAGTAAGTATAGTCGTCAAAGATTACCCCTTGGTGATGTTTTTTTTAGTGATATATATATGTATGATCTCACTGCTAGACACATAGAACCACGAGCTGGGTTTGCATCCAATGCGACTTCTGGAACAGCACCTCTAACGGTATCATTCAATGATACTAGCACTGGTGGAGTACCAACTTCTTGGTATTGGGACTTTGGGGACGGTATTTACTCAAAACATGCCATGAATGTAACCCACACGTTTACGAAGCCAGGAAATTATACAGTCGGTCTGAATGTAGAAAATGCAGCAGGGAACAATACAGCGACAAAACCGGGTTACATAGTTGTTACCGATCCAAACACGTCGGTTGCAAACTTGAATAGCAAGATTACAGAAGGTTATGCTCTCTGACAGCACAATTTAACAATCTTTTCAGAAAGCAACTTCAAGGATCTAGGACTTTAATGGAAACGGACAGCGCGACTCAAATGATATGAACCAGTTTATATACACAAATTCTGGAACCTATACTTTTAAACTGACAGTAAGCAATGAAAAACGTTACTTCCCTAGAAAAAATCGCTAAGATAACTGTACTTACACTAAGCATTTTGTCGCACATAATGAAAGAGAGGCTTTTCGCTCCTATGCACACAGCAAAGCAGCCATACCGTCTTACTTAGATTGTCCAAGAGGAAATTTGAACATGGCCAATAATATAAACCTCAAATAGTCTACGGACAGTGGGTTGAAGGCTGATGAATATCTTCGCTCGGTAACTGTCGGTGAAATAGAGTCACTAAACAGCACCATCCATTTATCGCCCTATGATCCCTGCTGGTCGTCACAGTTTCTGTGGTTATCCACCCAAATCAGAGATGCACTTTCGGAAAAGGTGTTACTGCTTGAACACGTTGGTTCTACATCAGTCCCTGGATTATGTGCAAAACCAATAATCGACATGGTGCTCGCAGTACCAGATTCCACTAATGAGTCATCCTATATTCCGCCGCTGGAGGAGAAAGGATTTGTGGTGAGAACTCGCGAACCTGAGTGGTTCGAGCATCGCATGTTGAAAACCCCCAGATTTGACGGCAATCTTCATGTCTTTTCAGTTGAATGCGAAGAGATCGACCGAATGATTGCATTCCGGGACTGGCTCCGACTTCACGAAGAAGATCGTCGATTATACGAAGACGCTAAGCGTAAATTGGCCGCTTGCACCTGGAAATATGTGCAAAATTATGCTGATGCGAAATCAGAGGTAATAAAAGAAATTTTCGCCCGTACACTGGTGTTTCGTCAATAATAACCTGTCCTTTTCATCTTTGCTTCTTTTATATTTTTTTGCTTATCCCTCTTCACTTGAGATTCCCTCAACATGTTTTTTAGTCCGACATGTTGTTTCTTAAGTCCGTCGCCTTAGATACCCATTATGCCTCAACTCAAAAGAAATGTAATAAGAATTAGAAATTAAGCAAAAATAAGAGCTAATAAAGAAGTTTGATGCGAGAGGTGCGATTCGAACGCACGAACTCCTACGAGAATAGGCTCTGAACCTATCGCCTTTGACCTGGCTGGGCAACTCTCGCACGATGTAGCTTATGTCGCAGGAGCAATAGTAGTACTCTTTGTTCTTATACTTTTTCCTTGAAAGCCTGTTCGGAGGGCGAAATTCGCCTGAACTCTTATAATAATTTTTTATCAAAAAACCGAGTTTAAGCGAATTTAAATTCAGACTCTCTTAATTTACATAGGCTTTTTCAGTCAAGCCTTTTTAAAAAAGGCTTGGGTTTAAACTAATAATTAAAACCGCAAAAGCCGAAAGATCCATGAGTATTTATAAAGTAATAGAAAGTAGGTTTGAATTGATGAAATTTTCATCTCATCAATTTCAGGATAAGAGCTTTTTGCGCATGAAGACGATTCTCGGCCTCGTCAAAAATTACGGAGTTCGGACCATCCATAACTTCATCTGTAATCTCAAGGCCTCGTCGGGCTGGCAGACAGTGCATAACTATTACGTCCGGCTTTGCAACTCCAAGAAGTTTGGTATTGACTTGGAAAGTGGCAAAATCATTCAGCCGCTTTTCCTGCTCAGCTTCATCTCCCATAGAGACCCAAACATCCGTATAAATAACATCTGCATCTTTTGCAGCAACTTTCGGGTCATCCGTAACTGTGAACTTGCCTCCAAGGGCTCTTGCCTTTTCAAGGAACTCAGCTTTCGGCTCGTATCCTTTCGGGCAGGCGACGACAAATTCCATTCCCATGATAGCCGAGCCTAACAGAGCTGAATTGCAGACATTGTTTCCATCTCCTACCCAAGCGAACTTCAAGCCTTCGAACCTGTGTTTGTATTCCATTATGGTCATGAAATCGCCAAGGATCTGACATGGATGTTCCATGTCCGAAAGCGCATTTATCACAGGTATAGTTGAGTATTCTGCTAATTTCTTTACAGTTTCGTGGCTCAGAACTCTGGCCATGATTCCGTGAAGATAGCCTGATAGGGTCCTGGCAGTATCCTCAATAGTTTCCCCTCTTCCGACCTGGATATCCTTGGAGTTCAAATAAAGTGAGTGACCTCCAAAATCGGTCATTGCAACCTCAAATGATACCCTAGTTCTTGTGGAAGATTTCTCGAAAATCATCCCAAGGCTTTTGTTTTTCAGGAACTCTGTAGGTTCTCCTGCTTTGCGTTTTTCTTTCAGATCCGTAGCCGACTCGAGGAGTTCATAGATCTCCTCTCTAGATAGGTCAGTTATTGAAAGTATATCCTTCTTCATTGCTTCAACCCCGATTTACTCTCTGTATTCACTCCGTTCTAGCCGAACTTACTCTATTCTAACTGAGTTTACTTCATTCTGGCTGGTTTAAACTCTATATTACTGCATAGTACTTATTTGCACGCCGTACTTTTGCAGGACATTTCAGGCAGTAAGCCTTATTTTAGGCAGTTAGCCTCTAAGTTCTTTCATATGGGCAATTCTCTTCTGGATAAGAGCCGCAGTCCCAATGTCTTTCCGGAAAAACAGCTTTCCTTGGATGTTTTCAAGGGCGCTTTGGGCAATTTTTTCGGCTGCGTTTATAGTTTCCGCAATCCCAACTACTGCAATGGCGCGGGAGGTGGTTGTGTAAACTTTCCCTTCTTTTTCGTAGACACTTGCATAATAAAGGGAAGCTTTTCCTATATTTCCTACAGTTACCTCACTATCCTTTTCAGGCTTATCCGGGTAGCCGGCAGGAACTGCGTATTTACACACAGTTGCTTTTTTGATGAAGCTCACAGGCAAGTCTCCTAGGGTCCCTTTAACCACTGCAGTCATAATTTCCACGAAGTCTGTTTCGATGAGGGGAATTACGTTCATAGCTTCGGGATCACCGAATCTGGCATTGAATTCCACTACCTTGGGACCACTAGCTGTAAGAATGAACTGTCCGTAAAGAACACCCTGATATCCGGTTCCTGTTTCCTCATAAAGCGCCTTTACGGTATCCTGCATAATCTTCTTTGCTTTCTCAAGGTCTTCAGGAAGCATAAAAGGCAGGATTTCCCCGGCATCAGTATAAGAACCCATGCCGCCTGTGTTGGGTCCAAGATCTCCCTCATAGGCTCTTTTGTGGTCCTGCACGGCAGGAAAGAAGACAAGGTTCCTTCCATCCACAAAGGCCTGAAGTGTAAACTCCTCTCCTATGAAGCGTTCCTCAATGACCACAGCCCCCTTCTCAAGAAGTTCACTTGTGTAGGCTTTAGCAGCTTCGAGATCAGGGAGCTGGTCTCCCATAACTTTTACGCCTTTGCCCCCTGTCAGGCCTGAGGGTTTGATTGCTACGTCGCCCAACTTTTCTATGAAAGCGTGTGCAGGTTTTTCCTCTGTGAAAACTTTATAGGCGGGGCAACCTTCGATTCCATATTTTTTCATGAAATTTCTTGCCCAGGCTTTGTCGAATTCTATGATTGCACAGGCTTTTTTAGGTCCCACAACAGGAATTCCTGCTTCCCATAGAGCATCTGCAGCTCCTGCTGCAAGAGGGGCTTCAGGACCTACAAAGGCCATTTCGATTTCTCTGGCTTTTGCATACTTAACAATTTTTTCAATTTCAGTTTCCTTCTCAAGGAGAAAATCCTCACAGAGAGCGGCAATTCCTGGATTTTTTTTCGCCATTAATGCATAAAGAGAGGGGGTATGCTTGCTTTTCTTAATTTTTTCGGCGATTGCATGTTCCCTCCCGCCTCCGCCGATGAGCAAAATTTTCATTTTAATTCTCCTGGTTTTAAAAAGATTCCTTTTATATTCAATTATAAGTGTATGGTTTGTAACATGTATTCATAATAAGATGAATAGGTGAAATGAGAAAAGATAATGAATTTTCAGTCCTCAAAACCTTTCGATGCTGCTTTATATAGCTGTCTGTTTTTATTGATAATTTATGAACGATACCTTTTAATCAGAAATACTGAAGGACTTCCTAGTTCTCTATTTCTTCTAATAAATATCTTCTCATTGTCAGGCTTCAAACTTAACTAAAAATCTTTCTTTTTGAGGTAGGTTTCATATTTTTACTCCAACGTTTCTAATAATTGATCTTGATATCTATCTATAAGATACTCTAGGTTTTTTTGATAGGGGGAAAACTCCTCCTATCCCCCAGACAAAAACCTAATTTTTATAAAGTAACAAACTGATTAGACTCTTTTAGGAGATGAAACGTACGAATCAAAATCCATATGAAATCAAGAGAATGTCCTGAAGTAGCAGCACGTTTTAATGAGCTTATTGAAACCCATAAAGCATTGAAAGGACTTGATAAAACAAAGCAGTTAATCAATATAGATATCCAGACTGCGAATAGAAACCCACAGGGCGTACAGATGCATGCAAGTATGGAAAAGAACGAAGGTGCAGCTCGTGAAGAAATTATTGCTGCAGTAGTATTGAACCTTCATCATTCTGGTTTTGCTAATGTTCTTGAATGCCTACCTGCAGCCATTAACGGGTTTGAAGGTAAAATCTAATAAGCTTTCAGTCAGGAATGTGCTCTCACAACTTCCTTATTTTAAGAGATCGCTTGCACTTACAAGAGGTACAAGCTCAGCACGTGTCTCTTGTAAGTTTTCTATTGCTCCCTCTTCCCTGTCCACGACACTAATTACGTATTTGACATTTGCTCCTGTTTCCCTGACAACCTCAATTGCGTTCCTGACTGAGCCTCCACTTGTCGTTACATCTTCGATCATTACAAGTCTATCTTCCGGTTTAATGTCACCTACAAATCTGCTCTTGGTGCCGTATTCTTTTACGGCTTTCCGGACTATAAGCAGAGGAAGTTCTGTTTCTATGGAAACTGCGGTTGCTAACGGTACACCTCCAAGTTCCACTCCTGCTATTATGTTCACATCCATTTGTTTTATTCTGAAAGCTGCCTGACGTGCTATAAGTTTCAGGGTTTTAGGGTCAGTACTGGCTTTTTTAATGTCTATATAATACTTGCTTTTCTTTCCCGAAGCAAGTGTGAAATCCCCATAGCGTATGGCTCCACAGGCTTTGAGGGCCGCGATCAATTCCTTTTTTTGCATCTCTAATTCATTTATTTCTGTTTCTGATTTGTTCATTGTCTCACCAGCTTGCAGCCTTATTAGCTATTTTCTATTAAATCTTACCAGATAACAAATTAAATCTTCATATTTTTGATAACTTTTTTTTGAAAAACTTGTGTCAAAAACCCAGTTAAATAAATAAGTTTACCAAGCCGAAAGCTTCTGATCAAACTTCTTTAATAAAATTTGTATTAAGAATCTCCGGTTAAAGCCAATAAGATTACCAAGGTTCTTTCTTTATACCTGTGAAGTATCCTATTATATTTGTTGTAAGATGCAGCAGAGGTGTCGTGATAAGGATAATTATCATTATTGAAGGCGTAAAATTGCTCATAAACCATTCTGGGGCTGTAAGATATGCAAAAATCCAGGCCCCGATTACAAAATCCAGCTGGTCTACAAGTGGAAGTGGAGCTCCCCTTTTCATGCCCATCCTGCGCTTGAAGAAGCTTTTGAACATATCTCCAAAAAGTGAACCGCAGGCGAGGGCAAAGACAACTTTAAAAGCATCAGTATAGTTCGGGCCAAACGCTGGCATCCCGATTCCCAGAATCTCGAATCCTCTCGAGCTCAACCATATTTGAATACTACCTGCAAGCACTCCGAAAAAAATGCCTGAAAAAAGCCCTTTGTAGGTTTTTCCATCTCCTATAATCCTTTGTCCGTCCCTTAAAGTCCGGCCTCCATCAATAGGCTTTCCGCCGCCGAAAACAGCTGCAAAAGGGTTTGGAAGGTACGCCGGAAGCATCAGCCAGAATGCTTTAATTATCAGTTCGATCATGATATCAACTCTTTATATAGGTTTTGTCTTTTTTCTTGAAACGAACTCAACTTTCCGGATATTGTTACGTTATTTACTTCTCTGTATAATTGCCTGAAGAACATACCATAACTCGTGCTCGCTGTTTTACTCCATTTTTCAAGCAGTTGCTTTAGATTTTATATTGACTTAAAATGGACCTACGGGATTAACTTAATCAGTGAGCTTAAATGAGAGCTCAATATGTTTAATTAATGGCCTTATGTAACTATTGACTCTATTTAATTGTATTTCTTTTACTAATTTTTAATTTTAATTCGCGCTCTCAGCTCACCTATCATAATATTATTATCTTCAATATTTCTTCCTATTATTATAGGACGGATCCCAAAACTTAGAATCATGTCATTAAATCTTAAATTTAGAAATAACCAATTGAGCTTCGGATTATGAAATTGGTTATGAAATTCTTATTGATGTGAAAATAAAACTGGTTTTGGAATGAGATCATTTTCAATATTTTTCCAATAGATATGATAATCCTAAAATGATCTAGTAATAGAAAAAGAATTTATAAGAGAGTAGGTTCAATTTTTTGCTTAAAAATATAGGTCTCAATTTTTGCAGCTTCTATCCTTAAAGCCAAGACACTTACATTTTTAATATCTTTTATTTCTCCACTTTTTATATGTAGGTCTTTAATAGAAATGTCTCTATAAGTAAAGATCTTCCGGTTTAATTATAAATATAATTATTGTTTTACTTCTGCCAAATTGAAAATACTAGATTTCTTGTTTACTCGCTAATCCTATTTTTTCTCTCAAAGTAGTTCAAATTATTTATCAGTTGAATTATAATATTTTTACTATGGGATTTGAAACTTTTTGTTTGGATTAAAGTATTATAATGCCCTTCGCATTTGAATATTGTTATAAAGTTGCTGCTGTCAAGGGCAATTGAAAGTTTTTCAACTCCTTTTTAATATATACAACTTTAAATAGTATGAGTACATTATTAATTGTTGGAGATGAATAACCTTCTAATTATATACGTATACAGGTTTAATTGTTCAATCTGTATATCCTTCCCATCAATATCATAAAACGGGGCTCTAGTAGTCGGTTATAAACATATGATATTTGTTTTTAATAACCGGTTGTTGGACTTAAAACGGAAACAATCCGCTAGGTCATGTAAAAACGTTTTTTATAGTCTTTAAAATTTTAAAACGAAATACGTTACTGTATAAATATATCTACAGTGTATATATTTAGTAATTGTTGTCAGTTTTAACAGATGGTTATAAAAGCATTGATTAAAGGTCTAAACATAATTATCTTGAAATATTTTTAACTGACAAACTTATATCTAAAACTACAACTATGAAGGGGTTTTCATGAAAGACTATGAAGTAAAAGTGCTGGACGAAAACGACCACATTTTTATTGAAACGTTAAGGAATCTTGGAATGTCCAGAAATGTTGCTACAACTATGGCATATCTTATGAATGTTGACGAAGCTTCATCCCGTGAAATTGAAATCAGTACAGGATTAAGACAACCTGAAGTAAGTCTTGCAATGAGGCTGATGCGTAATCAGTCATGGGTCAGTGTTCGTTCTGAAAAAAAACCTGGTAAAGGGCGCCCAATAAAGATTTATGCTCTTGCAGCTCCAGTTGACGAGATCATAAGTTATTACGAAGACAAAATTTACAAAGAATCTCAGGCGACCATCTCAGCAATTAAGAAACTAAAAGTCATGAGTAAAAAGGTGCCTCTAGCTCCCAAGTAAAGACTATCTAAAACCATCAATACAATTTACTCCATAATGGCTGATAATTCTTCTCTGGAATTCGACCATTATGGAAATAAAAATCTTCCCATGACTCTCTTTCCTGCTTTTTTACTCTTCTTCTCATTCAATTGACTTTTGCATGTATTAACCTCACTCCGAGCTTTTGTATCTAAATTGCACTTTTTACATCTTTTTTCTCGGTTTTATTTCCTTTTAATTTTAGATCCCTTTCAAATCAGCGTTAAAACTAAGGATATAGAATGCTTATTTTGGACAATAGATATGCATTTAGAATTTCCCCAATAAGAGTACACTCTAAAATACAATTTTTCAGATAAATAATTTCCAATAATCTATAATACTCTTTAAAATCTAAAAATGGGCGAAACAATAACTTTATTTGTTTACAATTTGTATTTAGTTCATTTGAATGCCCCGTTGCTTGCAGCTGGGTACTCCAGAGAAACTTTGAGTTATAAAGTATTTATATCATTTTCGTCCATACAAAATTCAATATTAAAAGCAAGGAAAAAAGGAAGTTTGATCCCTTAATTAAAGTATTTAAATCTTCTAAATAGCAAATAAATTGTTTAAGGTATGTACCTTAATTGAAAAAGGATTAATACTATATTTTTAGATAAATAAGGCTTAATAATCCTTAAAAACTAACCCTCTTTTGAGAGGTCTATTTAATTTTTAAGTTCTTTTTTTCGATGATTTCTTTTTAACTCTTTCTTATTTCTTTAATTTCTTTTTATATCGGTCAACTTGAAAAAGAATTACTAGCGAATCGTCTACTGCTGTCATACTTGCAGTGCGTATTCTATAAAATTTCAACTTTAAAGATTCAAACAAAAATATAAGCAATGGAAACATAAAATTACGAGAAAAATAGTTTAGTTTTTTTTCAGCGTTTTCTATATTTCATATCGTACTAATTTCGGTCGTGTCCGTGAGTCATTGATTAATTCCAAAAAAACAAGTGTAATCCCCTTACTTTAATATATTGTAAAGAGACCTTTCTGCTTATGGTTTTCAATAACTCACGCCCATTACCCTAATTTCCTTTTGCCTTATATCAAAGATACAAAAAATTCATTTGAGACTTAACACCACGAAAAAACTCAAAGCGCGGAAATGTAGCCTTTTTTACCCCAAAATTAACCCTCTTGAGCGAAGCGAAGCTGAACAAAAAAGGTACTATCCTCCAGAGATTAGAATTCAGACAATAATGAAAAAGCCATAAATATACTTTAAAAAAGGTGGAAAAAAGGAATTGTAATAAAGGGAGGGGTTCTGCTTATAATGGGCCAGTCAGCCTCCTGTGACAACTCTGAGGATCGTGAGTCTATCGGAACTGACTGCTCCATCAAGGGGAACAGCGTTTCCTCCACTTAATACAAGTACTGTTTCCTGATTTATATCCAAATTATTAAGCAGGTCTTCGTAGGTAGCGCTCTCAGCTATTTCTACGGTCTGCTCAGAAATCTCTCCAGCTTGGATTGTTATGTGTACTTTTCTACTCACTCTATGGATCCACCGCCGCTTACCTGAATTTCGCCTACGATTTCCTTTATTAACTTCTGCTCCAGTTCATATTCTTTTCGGATGCCTTTCCTTTCTGCATTTCTTTTCTGGAACTTTCCTGTCATTTTCAGATCTCCTTACGATTTTTCAGGTTTGCAACAAGTTGGTATAGATCTCTTCAAGCAGACTTATTTCTCTGTCTTCTCGAGATGTATATCCAATATCATAATGATTTTATGTTTTAATTAAGTTTTTGGTTGACAATACATTGGTTAACATATCCATTTTTCAAACCTCGTAGATACTGTCCATTATAAGTAAAAGCATTAAGTATGGGTTAACATTGAACATGATGCCATTCAAATGCTTGACAAATAAAATACAAATGCGCATCATTAAAACTAAACTAGATGATATTTAATCAGAAGCTAAATTTCTGTTGAATAGCTGGACACTAATATAAATGATTCAAACCCAAAGCAAAAAATTTTAATATATTATAGGCCCGGAAAACCTTTCTTATCGAAAATACGTGAAAAAAATATGTAATGAAAAAGGAACAGGCAAAAACTAAAAAGCTCTTCTGATCTTTTAATTATTCACTTATTTTGAAATTAATTAAAATATCTAAATATACACCAGCCGGGATTCGAACCCGGGTTCGAGCGTTGGCAACGCCCGGTGATGACCGCTACACTACTGATGTGTTATGGTGCCCAGACCCGGATTCGAACCGGGGACAACTGCCTCTTCAGGGCAGCGCTCTCCCACTGAGCTACCTGGGCGCAGGCAAAATCCACTACGTATACTGGAATAATATTTTTTCTAATCTTTCGGATAAATCCCCGAAAACTTTTTGAGTGGGCCCGCTGAGATTCGAACTCAGGACCTCCGCCATGTCAAGGCGACGTCATAACCGTCTAGACCACGAGCCCAGTAGTTTGTTGCTTCCGTTTTTCGCACCAAAGTGCAACTCCATAGTACGCATCATTATTTATATAAGTTTTGGGTGGTATGGACCTTTTCTAATCAAATCAACCTCCAAAAACAAAAAAATTTTTCATCTTTTGTATCCGATTTTCCCTTCTGGGTTCCAATGATGAATCTTTTTAGAGATTGTGTTTTCCAACCAGCGTTGAAAAATCCCTTATTTGCAATTCTTCAAAATTCAATCGTCTGATTCATTTTTTGTGAAATATATCATTCTTTGATAAGTCAATAGATACCATATATCAATCTCTGTAAAGCATAAAAACCTGTAAAGAGAAAATAAAAAAGGTAGCTTCAAGTAAAAGCAACTCAGCAGGCAAAAAAGACTTCAGGTAAAAGGCAGCGCAATGCAAAACAGGCAATAAGTAACGAAGCTATTTTTCCCAGATTTTGAGGAGAAAACTGAATGACTTCCATCGACGACAACCAGCTAAATCGTGAAAGCTTGAAAAGTATAAGACCAGAATGCGATAAGTCTTACACTGTTACTAGCATCCCGATGGGGCACTCAAACTCCTATCTGATAGTTTCAGCTGGTAGAGGAGTTCTTGTGGATGCAGGATGTCAGGGTAAAATCAAAAATATCCAGACTGCCCTCGAACACAACAACCTTATGTTTCAGGATATAGTTCTGGTCATTCTCACTCACACTCATTATGATCATACAGGCTGCCTTGCCGAAATAAAAAAACAAAGTGGAGCAAAAGTTCTGGTTCATGCATCAGAAAAAGGATGCTTGGAAAAGGACATAACTCCCTTTCCAAGAGGTACTATGTGGTTCTCAAAAATGATTTCGGAAGTCGGGAACTCCTTGATGGTTTTTAAATCAAAATATCAGCCTATAAATCCTGATGTAGTGGTAAGGAACGAATATGACCTTGGAAAATATATCCTTGGTGCAAAGTCATTTCCACACCTGGCCATACTGCAGGCTCTATAAGTCTTGTGATAGGAAATGAGGCTGCATTCGTAGGAGACACTCTTTTCAGTGTCATGCCCTGGAGTGTCTTTCCCCCTTTTGCAAATGACATCCATGAACTTCTAAAAAGCTGGCAGAGGTTGATTGACGCAGACTGCAGGACATATTTCCCAGGTCACGGCAAACCCATACCCTTCCAGAAATTAAAAGTCTCATACGAAAAAAGAACGAAAAGAAGTAAAGAAGAACTTTGAGTTTATTCCCCGCTCTAAAACAGCCAATTTCAAGCTATTCTTTTTTCCAAAATAGCTGATTCTCAGTTAATCCTTACTCCTAAAATAGGATGAACTCAATATCCGGTTGAGGGAAACATGAACGGAGCATTCGATAATACAGTGACGTCCCGGACAATCTTGGAAATACAGGATAAAATTGATACCGGAGATGCCATAGTTCTTACGGCTACGGAAATTAGCGCGAGAATTCAGGCAGGAGAAGAGATAAAGCTCGAAGATGTGGATGTTGTAACAACTGCAACGCGCGGCATTATGAGTGGAACTTATGCTGTACTTTCGTTTAAAGTTGCAGAGCCTGATTCCTTTACTAAGGCGTCTAAGGTCCTGCTGAATGGCGTGCCTGCAATTGTAGGTCCCTGCCCTAATGAAAGGCTTGGAGTCTTAGACCTGATTATACTTGGAACAGCTCACAGTGAATCTAATCCCAATTATGGAGGCGGACATCTATTCAGGGAAATGGTAGAAGGGAAAAGCGTTAAAGTTGATATAACTACCAGCGAAGGAGACCGCTTCTCAGTGGAGACAAGGCTATCTGAAATTCCATATGCAAAACTCCATGCAACAAGACATGCCTTTAAGAATTATCGGGCATTTGTAAATCCCGGAAAAGAACCTATCAAAACAATATTTCATGCTCTGCCGTTTGAAGGCGAATTTAAGGAGATGACTTTTTGTGGGTGCGGCGAGTTAAACCCAATTGAAAACGACCCCAAGCTTGAGACTATAGGAATTGGGACACGGGTACTTATCAATGGAGCGGACGGATTTGTTACAGGGGCTGGCACTCGAAGTGTTCCAGATAATCCTAACCTGACGGGCTTTGCAGATATGCATGACATGACCTCTGAATATATGGGAGGTTTCGCAACTTCTGCAGGCCCTGAAATTATCAATACCTGGGCTGTCCCGATCCCAATTCTTCACGAAGGAATGCTGGAAAATATCCTGAAGCTGGATAAGGAAATCCCGCTTAAGCTGGTAGACCTTGCAGGACGAATTCCGCTATGTGATATCACCTACGGGGATGTCTGGGATAACGTGGACCTGAATGTTAAATATGAACCCAAAAAATGCATTAATTGTAAAGATTGCCTCGTAATTGAAGCTTGTCCAATGGGTGCGGTAAGCAGAGGGGAAACCGGATCAGTACATAGGCCGGAATTTTGCTTTAATTGCGGGCTCTGCATCTCAAGATGCAGGGGAGAAGCATTCAGTGCAAATTTGGGTTCAGTCAAATGTACAACCGTAGGCTGTCTCAGGGACATTAAGGTAACCTTGCGCCAGTCTGATCGTGCAAGGGCAATTATAGCGGCCGAAGAACTCAAAGAGAAAATTCTCACCGGAAGATTCAGGCTTAGTGAACCTGTAGAAAAAATAAGCTGGAGAGAGTAAGACTAAAAAGCTCGTTAAACCTAAAAACCTGATAAGACTACAAAGTTGGGTGTGAAGAGAGAAACTCTGTTAAACCTTCAAACCGAGAAGCTAGATAAGTCTTTAAGTAGAGAAATAAGGCGAGAGAAAGCAACGATCTTCCTGCACATTCTCTCATCTTTTACTTATTAAATAATTTTATATTGTATTTTATTTTTGAGCCAATTTTCATAATTCCCTTGATTTTAAAGTCTCTTTAGCCTTTTAGCTTTGAAATCTCTTCCATTTTTTAGGCTTTTAAAGCTTCTTTAAAGCGTTTTGTAACCTCTTCGGGACTCAAGGGGATATTTGGAGCTTTTGTATTTCCAGGTTTCAGGATTACATGGATAAAAGAAAGTTCCTTCATTGCCTGAAACTTCTTGAAAGCTTCTATTAACCCCTCTGAGCTGTTTACTTTAACTGTATTTGGTATTCCACAGGCGGCTGCAAAAATTTCCAGGTCAATATAGCGGAGAGCACAGGTCTCCTGCGAACCGGTAGAACCATAGGCACCGTTGTCAAGGCAGATGATTATTAGGTTTTTCGGGGCTTCTTTGGCAATTTCGAGAAGAGCGTTAGGATTCATAAGTAAGCTGCCATCCCCATCAAAGGTTACGACAGTCTTTTCAGTTCGAAGAGCAAGGCCAAGGCCTATCGACGAGACGAGCCCCATTGAACCAAACATATAAAAATTAGGCTCTCTGTCCCTGCAAGCATAAAGTTCCTTGCAGGGAACTCCCAAATTTGTTACCGTAATTTCGCCGTCAAGTTGAGAAGCAATTGCGCAAATCGCATCATTCCTTATCATTACCGGCTTGAAAGTTTCCCTCGTAAAATTAAAATTGCAAGTTCTTTCCATAAGCTCCGGCTTTTCTGGCAATCCTGCAGCTTCCCAGGCACAGCAATTCGAGCTTTTCCAAACTTTTGGTGAGATTAAAGCTATATGTGGCCTTAAATTCTCAAAAGCATCTTTAATAACATTTTCAAGCAAGGGAAGCTTTTCTGCTTCATCAATTATTGTATACTTCAGCCCTGCTCCTTCAAGAATTGCTGGAAGATGGATACCAAGTGGAACCTGTGCTTCTATGCCTTCACCATAAACTCCTCTCCAGCTTGCTAGGACAGGTAATGGAATCTTGCAGATTACATTTAGGGATTCCAGAGCATTAATCATATTCCCAAGCCCTGTGCTCTGAATAAGCATCATTGGCTTTCCTCCTGCAAGATAAGCGCCTGCACAGATTCCTACACCATTTTCTTCTCTTGTTAATCGGATTTCAGGGAAGTTTTCCGAAATCAGGGGGAGCAGGTTCTTGATCCTGTCACAGGGTAGAGTTGCAGCAAGGTCAATACCTGTTTCTTTCATGATTGCTATTACTTTTTCTTCCGGATTTGCCATGGAAACACCTGTTCAGTTTTTCTTCTCTTGTTTCTTATATAATTCTTCCAAACTTTTTTTCGAAATAAAACTTTTTTCAAAATCAGATATTCAGTTCTTCCAGGGATATATCCGGGTTTCTAGCAACAGCTACCGGTTCAATTTGGTGAAGTGTAAAATCTTCTTTTAGGCGTTCGTATCCTCCGCCTGCAAGATTCAGGAGAATAGTTTCATCCTTCTCAACATTTCCGGCTTCCACTGCTTTTAATAGGGAAGCTACTGCAACTGCCGACGGAGGCAAGATGTCTATTCCTTCAAGGGATTCGAAAAGGGCTTTAGCTTCAAGGGCTTCTTGTCTGGTAACTGCGTACATTATTCCGTCAGTATCTGTAAGTGCATCGTAGAGTCCACCTGTAACCCCATATGGAGGAGCACGATTGGTAAGGACTTGTGCATAAGTTTCCTCTATCTGTTTCTTTGCATTATTCATATCAAGATCGGGAATAAGCTCTCTTCTTTTGTCCTGCCAGGCGTTGTACATGGGAACAAATGGAAGGTTCTGGGCAAGCTGAAGTTTAGGAATTTTTTGTCCGAATCGACCATCGGCTTTGAGGCGTAATGCAGCTTCCCAGGCTGAAATTCCTCCTGTACCGCTTCCAACTGCTTGGAAATAGTGATCTGGTATCTTTCCTATGGTCACTGCTGCATCCAGCATTACAGTGCCCATTCCATCTCTTCTGGCAACGTTTCTCGCTCCGCCTTCGGGAATCATGCCAGGCAGTTTTGCGATCCTGCCTGCAAGATTGATAGCATCAGTGTAATCATTCCCAGGGCTCATGCTTATTAGATGGATGGATTCGGTAGGCTCCTCGGGTAGCCATAAAGTTGAAATTCCTGAATCCGGTACCACTATATACACATCAGTTTCCGTTAAAGCCGAAACGTGTGCAAAAGCCCGGCCTGTATTTCCGGCAGAGGCCAGAACTATAGCTTTTCCTCCCGTTTCTTTCAGAAGTTGCATGGTCGGGTAGGCTTCGAGTTCTTTGAAACTACAAGTTTTAATAAAAGCTTCTTTTTCGGGCCAGTACCCGCTGAACCCTATATAGAGATTTGAAAGCCCGAGTTCCCTGGCAAAGGCTTCACTTTTGTAAGTTATGGGTCCTGCATCTGTAGTAAGCTCTTCCTGGATTGGGAGCCAGGAGTGGAACCTTCCGATACCTGGCTGGTTTCTTAGTTCCAGCCTCTTTTCAAAGTAGTCCGCCCGCAAAAAGGAGTCATCGTTCTCACAAGTGAGCCTGTATTCCTGGCCGTAATCTCTTCCGCACTTCAGACATTTTAGTTTGAATCTTCCCATCGCTATCAAAGAAAATTGGGCTTTTTGTTAAATATATATTCCTAATAAAGGAATAAAATTGTCTTTTTGTGCTACACTTTTAAATTAATTGTCATATTAGGATATTTAATTCCCTTAAAGAGAAGGGAAGTATCTTATTAACAAATAGGTAAAACAAAATGCAGTGGGAAAAATAAAGTTAAGAGGGTAATTTCTATCGCATATTTTATATGTCATGGAAGTTGAGCCACACGTTAACCAGCTTTAGACTTCAGATTAAGTAAGTGAATGTTCAAAAATAGCATTAGAAAATAATGTTATACTTTCTAATGTTTACCTGCCGGTAGCAGGATAAAAGACCGGAGGAGTAACTTTTACATGATCGTAACTCTTTTCCTTGCCATCAGGAGGATAAACAAAGGTAACGACGTCAGACTGCACCCCTAATTCATAGGGATCACACAGGTAGTTCCCGGCCTCTTCCCTAGAAATGTTTAGTATCTGAAGCGAAGCGCTTGATTTATCTATCTTCTGAATTTTTACCTCATGAAATTCTGAAAAAATTTTCTCAATCTTAGGTTTCAGGTTCTTGCTGCCAAACAGCAATATATATGCTTGGGCAAAGGGATTGAGATTGTAGTCTATATCGACAGTCGCATTAGTCTTGTCAAACTGAATCACTATATTGTCAACATGAATGTATTTCCCTTCTTTGAATTGGTCTGCGCTGTTTCCAGGAACTATTCTACCAGCTAGTAGAACAGCCGAGATGAGAAGGGTAATTACAATTATAGGTTTCATTTTCATGGTTCTTACTCAGTAATAATTCTCTTTTCTAATATTTCTTTCCTGCAAATATTTTTTTGGCCAGGCTTTACTGTCCTTCAAAGCTGAAAACCAGGTTTTTTTCTTACAATGACGCCGATATTTCGACTATTTACAACACCATTAAATATTACAACAGTAAAGTTATCTCACCTTTCAGATTACCTTAAACAGAATAAAAAGGCCATAAAATGAGTAAAGATATTCATTTCATCTGCCCTAAATGTGGAAATACTACCTACGAAATAGGAGAGATCCGCACCACAGGCGGCTTTCTCAGCAAACTCTTCGATGTCCAAAACAAGAGATTCACCCATGTCACCTGCAAGCGCTGCAAATACACCGAATTCTACCAGACCGACAGCAGCATGCTTGGAAATATTTTCGACCTGTTTACCTCGTAATGAGCCGATACAGGATTTTTTTGGCGAAAACTACTTTCGTCTTCCTTTTTTTCGTTTTTTAATTACTTATTACCCAGGAATAGAGAGTAGCGTCTCTAAGGGAGCTTTTCACGCTCGACAAAGGAGAGCGGTCTGTGCAAAAGAAAGTGTTTAAAATCACACAATGAGAAGTGAAATGAACCAAAACAGAATTTTTATATCCTTTAGCTGGCCGGAATAAGGATGCACCGACATCTTTTCTTTATGTCCTCAAAATCCAAATTATTCAGGTTCTCAGTGTTTTCATGCATCAGCGGCGAGTATTTTTCAATTAGAGAGCTGTTTTTTTCTATCAAAGCTTTAATTCCTTTTCGGTCTTTACAAGAATTAATATTTTCCATCAGAGCCAAAAATTCTTCTGTACCCTCTTTGGTAATATTTTCGTTTTGGATGAGGCATATTTCTTTCTCTTCAAAAATGTGTATAAGTGATGTTTTTATTGGCTCATGTCCAGATTGCACATCTCTTGAAGCGGAAAATTGAGTACTTATAGTAGCCAGCAAAATAAACTGCTCTTTTTGGTCTTTAACGTGGAAGATTATTCCCTCATCCTGCTTTTTATAGGATTCTTTGTCGAGAGTTAGTAAAATGCCGGAGGATCCTCCCTCAATTTCCTCTTTTTCCGGTTCAAACTGGCCATTTTTCATATTTCCTATCCTGAAAATGCCATTAGTCATTATGCACGCTTTATTTCCGGCGCAAAGAGGATTATTCAGATCATTCTTTGCAACGTTATAGAATCTTGAAGGATTGGGATTCGTCTGAGGTACAAGAATTACATCACAGGCAGAAATCAGGCGATTCCTCAGTTCATCGTTAAGGTACTCGAAACAGATAAGAACTCCAAGGTTAAGATTATCCCGCAACTTGAAAATATGGTTGACTTTTCCCTGTTTCACGCCTTTGTGAAAAAATAAGTCGCGTTCTTCCTTTGCTCCGAACATTTTTTCACTATGTATTATTTTTGAATTCGGGATTACAATTGGACAGATGTTCTTTCGGAAATCTTCTTCTGTAAATTTAGAAGCGAACAGTTTTTCGTATTTTTCAATATTTTCTTCTGTAACGTAGTGTGTGCCAGCAAAAACAATTATTCCAGTTTCATTTGCATATTTCTGCACATCTTCAAGATAGCCAAATGGTATTGAAAACTCAGGGAATACGACAATATCAGCTTCTTCTTTTACAGCTTCAAGTATTGTCATTACTTTTCTTTTATATGCTTCATTTTCTAGGATTTTTACTGCTGAGTCCTCACTATAAACATCGTATCTTAACTGCACAGCTGCAACTTTCAATTCCCCTGCGGTACAGACACCGTTACAGCAATCATGCAAAAAGATTCGAGCTTTTTTATTTTTGCTTATTGTTTCTGAGTAGTCAATATCTCTTATCACTGCTTTTTGAGTTGGAGTTTCAAAGATAAGTACATCCTCGCCACCTGGGACATATCTTATTTCCAGATAATCAATTTCAATTTCATTGTCTTTGATTTCTTCTTTGCTCAGTGCACGGTTGAAAAGAATCGTATTTGCTGTTTTTACGGTCAATTTGCCTTTTATCTTCTCGGCATCAAATGTGATTCGAAGCTTCCAGTTGTTATAAAAAAGATTAGGGCTAAAAGGTTCCTCTATGTAGTCTTTTAGCTTCTTTTGAACATGCCCGAAGAGATTCTCAAGCGTTTTGTACTCAATAGCTCTTATTTTTCCGTCAAACTCTTCCAGATGCTTTTTGCGGTTCTGTATGCCCTTTTCATCGAATATTTTTGCAATTTCTTCAAATGAAGCTCTTATTCCGGGATCAATCTTTTCGGGAAGGATTTCTATTACTTGGTTAATCATTTCTTTAGCTTTCGAGCCACTATCCTCTTCAAAAAGCTCTACATTTTCCAGAATTTTAAGCAGCCCAATCTAAATACAGTAGCAAACGTTTGCCTTTTTGTAAGTCTCTTTCGCGTCCTTGAACTGATTTGTAGCCTGCTTGATCAACTCCAGATCAGGCTGCTCAGATCCAAGGGCTTGGTTGACAAGCTTCCGCCCTTCAAGATAACAAATAGTAGAAGAAGCAATTTTTGCAATTTCTTCGTCACCCTCAATTTCCCCAATTTTTATAATTGCATTAATCGCTTTTTCGTATCCTTTGACTCTTTTTTCCGAGTCTTTTTCCTCTCTAATATCCTTTATAACATAATCTACATAAGAACTGAGACCCGCTTCCATAACCAGTTTCTTTTCATGCTTCAGACCATATTTGCTAAAGAATTCTTGATTGTTTTTGCAGAGTTGGTACGCTTTTTCTAGATACTTAATTTGGCGGTGAGAATTGGTTTCATATTTTGCCTGCTCTGTATTTAACTCAATAAGTTTCATTATTGAATGAGATTTTTTACCTATTGTCAGGTACTGCATAGGTTCGGTGTAAATTTCGAGTGCGTTTTCGTACCTTTGTTTAGCCTCTTCAATGCGCCCCATATTTTTAAGCAAGATTCCTAAATTGTTGAGTGTCATTGCTACATCT
>Ga0207800_1000125_pt1 | contig 27704 bp, 24 predicted proteins | sample LuqExpMetageno11_FD_187769 | JGI IMG/M metagenome (GOLD analysis project Ga0207800, IMG submission 187769) | Tropical forest soil microbial communities from Luquillo Experimental Forest, Puerto Rico - Sample 11 (SPAdes) | ecosystem: Environmental > Terrestrial > Soil > Tropical forest ... | reverse complement strand
CCGTTTTCTTACCAGCACGGACACATCTTCATCTACAACAACAATTCTGGGCCCCTTAACCTCAAGAACCTCAATCTCATGATCAAGGAGTGCGCAATTTACAGCTACTGTGGATTCTTTGTTGAAGATGCTACAGCCTAACTTATCAGCAATACCCTCGACTGAGGGTCTACCATGAACTTCGGTCGCCGTTGTGAGCACAGGCACTGCTCCTAGCTCAGAAATTTTTCGGGCAATTTCATTTGCGCCGTGATGACCCCCAAGCAAGGGGATTGCGAAATTCATATTTGAATCAACTACAACCACGGCTGGATCAGACCACTTATTATCGAGAAGAGAAGCAATATCCCTTACCACAATGCCAGTGGCAAAAACCGCAATTATTGCCCCATAGCTTTTAAAAGCCTTTTCGAATATGCCCTTTTTATAAAGAAGCAGGTCTGCATTCAGGTGTTCTGCTATCCTTGCCGCAATATTTCTATTTCTTTCAAAGGTAATCACAACGGCTCTTGGGCTACTCCGTATAGGTAGGACCTCCTGTAGTTTTTAGGGTCAACAACCCCGCCGATAATTATCATTGCTGAGCGTTTAATTCCTGCATCTTTTACCTTATCTGCAATATCTCCCACAGTTCCAGTGATGACCTCCTCATCTTCCCAGGACGCATGAAACACTACGGCTACAGGCGTATCCTTTGGGCAGCGGACTTTTTCCATAATTTCCCTGATCTTTTGTGTGCCAAGGAAAATCGCCATAGTAGTATTGTAGGTAGAAAGCTCGGGGATTAGATCTTTTTCCAGGGTTTTTCCAGCAGGGCGGGTAATAATCAAAGTGTCTGAAACGCCGTTAAGAGTCAACTGTGTGCCGAGAGCAGCAGCACTTGCAAAAACCGAGGAAACTCCCGCAACTCTCTCGACTTCAATATTGTACTTTCTAAGTTCTTCCATCTGCTCTATAACAGACCCGTAAAGAGAAGGGTCTCCACTGTGAAGGCGAACAACGAATTTTCCTGCATCTACAGCGTCTGCAATTGTTTTTGTAGTTTCTTCGAGAGTTAACCCATAGCTGTCCACTGTCTCTCCCTTTGTGTAATTAAGCAATTCCGGATTTACTAGAGAGCCTGCGTATATCACAAGGTCGGCGTTTTCAAGCATTTCACGTCCGAGTACGGTAATGAGTTTCGGGTTTCCTGGACCTGCTCCCACAAAATATACTTTCCTTTCCATCTGACCATTCCCTTTGCTTTCGTGTTTTACTCCAAAATTATATGCTGAGTTCCGTAAATATTACCTTAAGTATTTTTATTTCTTCCCATAAATAATACTAAAATAGTTTCCCTTTTCCGGAATTTCATCTTTATTTTGGATAATAATCTCGCTGTCCGAAAAGAGTTTTTCTGCAAAGATAAACTCTGTATATCCTTCAGTTTCAAGCTGTTTAACAATGGCCTTCGGTTTTGTAGCCTTCAAGTGAATCTTATATCCTATCTCAGAACCGTCGCTGACCTCAAAAGAGCTCTCAACTGCAACATCAGTCCGGGCAGCAAAAGAAGTAATTGAACTTATGCCAGGCACAGTTGCAAGCTCAACGTCTGGATAATGCTTGTGCATTACTTTTTTGAGATGGGAAAATGTAGAAAAAAAGTTTGGATCACCTATGAGCCCAAAAGCTACAGTTCCTCTTCTTGCTTCTTCTGCCACTCTGTCAGCGTTTTCCTTCCAGAGAGAATTGAGAACCTCAATATCTCTTATCATGGGAAACTCAAGGATTTCTGCATCTGCATAAGGAGCCACAAGATCTTTTGCCAGGCGGCCTGGCACATATACCTTATCGCTGTTTTTCAAAATGTCCACTGCTTTGAGGGTCAGAAGTTCAGGGTCTCCGGGACCAAGTCCTACTCCTATTAACATGATATCGCTCCATAAATTATAAAAATAAATGTAAAACAGATTTAAATTATAAGATAATTTTCAGTTTTGCTTTTTTCCGACAATAATGTAGACAGGGTTTTCGGGTTTGAACATCGTTTCTCCGGCAATTGGGGTGCTTCTCGAAACCGAAATATGAACTACTTCATCAAAAATTCCGAGTTTTTTCATAGCCTCAATTGTCCTGACAACCGTTTCTATTCGAACGGCATTTACCACGATACTTCTAGCTTTCTTCTTAACAAGAGTCTCAAGCACGGAACCAATATTTTTTGTTCCCCCGACAAAAGCACAGTCAATAAAATCAGTAAAATTTTCAGAACTCAGAAGATCCGATGCTTCACCAGATAAAACTCTAGCATTTTCTATATTGAAATTTTTAAAATTCGTTTCAGTGGCTCTCAAAGCCTCGTTTCGGGCATCTATCGCATAGATAGTGAGGTTTCTGGCAATCTTCGCGGCTTCAATCGATACCGATCCCGTCCCGCAGCCTACATCTGCAAATCTATCTCCGTCCCGCAGCCCGAGTTTGGAAAGGGACACAGCAATGATTTCAGGTTTTGTCGGACCGCCGCTAACACTTACTATTTCGGACATGTTTTTCCTCGCGAATAAAGTAAGGCAAATAAACAATCTAAATTAAATATATACCGATATAATTTTTAATTTTATACTTAAGCCATTGTGACAAAAGGCCGGTAGATGCGGGTTATCAAATTTCACTATATAATGTATAGACAAAGAATTGAAATTAGATCTTTTAGATTAACTTGATTCTAAATATAACTTGTTGTAGATATACCTTATTATCGACAAGAGGAACATAGTAGGAAAGTAAACTTTCCTGAAAACTGTAAAAAAAGGCAGGTATAACTTCTGTAAAAATACTTGATACTACTTGTATACATCAATTTTAAGTAGCCTTTTCTCCACGAGGTATCCGAGAATTTTTCTTAGGAAAGAGACGTTCCCTGTCAGCTTTAATATGTTAAAAATATAGTGACTAATTAATAAAAAAATACATTAGACACTTGGAAGAAAGAGATTTTAACTATAACAACATATAATAACTTAATAATTGGCATATAACGTAAGATGCCGTTTTGAAGTAATGGTAAGTGCTCCTCAAAAGAGCGGTTTTTTAAGCAAGAAGCTGGAGTTCTTAGGTAAAATATAACTTTAAATACAACTGATTTTCTGACCTGTATACCTGAAAGATATTTTTTTCACGGGAAACCCCCGCAGTGAAAGCCCGCTTTTCGATGCAGGGCCCTGCAGCCTGAAAAAAGGAGGAAAAGTGATGAAAATTTACGAATCATATGACGATCTGCCCAAACTAAAGCTGCCTTATGGAAATGACGTGTACATAAGTGATAGTACTATTCGCGATGGTTCCCAGATGCCTGGAATAGTTCTGAGCAGAGAGCACAAGCTTCAAATCTATGAGTATCTGCATGAGATCGGAATTGAAAAACTCGAGGCTTTCGTATTTAACAAAAGGGATAGAGATGCTGTAGATCGAATGTTTGATATCGGGTACGAGTTTCCCGAAATTACAGGTTGGGCAAGAGCGTCAAGGGCCGATATAGATAAAGTTCTCGAAGTCGATGGGATTAAAGAAACCGGAATTTTGATGTCTGTATCGGACACGCATATTTTTTCCAAAATGAAGCTCTCAGGCAGGGCAGAAGCCGAAGAGAAATATCTAGATGCCCTCCAGTATGCAGTGGATCACGGACTTCGCACACGGGCTCATCTCGAGGATATGACAAGAGCAGATAATTATGGTTTTGTTTTCCCGCTAGTTGAGAAAATTATGGAAATTGATCCTGATTGTATTATCCGGGTCTGCGACACTGTCGGATATGGAATGCCTTTCACAAGTATCGATGAGCCTTATGGAATCCCGAAAATAGTGGAGCACCTCAAAAAGGAGATCGGGGTAAAGAATATAGAAACTCACATTCATGATGACTATGGATTTGGGTCAGCAAGTTCCATTGCAGGTTTCTGGCATGGGGCTAATTGGACAAGTGTAACTTTCCTGGGTATCGGAGAACGTGCAGGAAATAGCGAGATGGAAAAAATCCTGCTTTTCCTGGAGGATAGAGTAGAAGGTTTTAATAAGTATAACCTTGAACCGGTCACCCGTTTTGCAGCATTCATGGAAAAAGAGCTTGGATTACGGGTTCCGAGAAATAAGGCCGTTGTCGGGAAAAATATTTTTGCCCATGAATCCGGAATACACGCAGCAGGTGTCCTCAAAAATCCCTTTAATTACGAACCCTACCCTCCTGAACTAGTAGGAGGAAAGCGGTTCCTACTTATAGGTGATTCTTCTGGTCTAGAAGTTATCCGTTATAAGGTTCAGGAGACCTTAAATGACCTTCTTGATGTCGAGACTATTGTGGAAAAAGACGACAGTAGACTTCTGAAGATTCAGACCGAAATTCAGCAACTCTATGATAATGAAGAAAGGGTTTCCTGTATATCGGATGAAGAGCTCCTTGCTTATGTGGAAAAATATTTTCTTTATCAACCCATCTGCAACCCAACGCACACGGGCAGACGGAAAATGAAACGTAAAGGGAAAATAGACGAGTCTGAAAAAGAAACATTGAAGGAATAAGTTTCCTTCAGTACTCTTTTATTTAAGAATCTCTGCGGTACATTTCGCAATTTCGCCAGCCATCTGACTGAGTTTTGCATTGCCTCCGAGATCGTAAGTTACATATTTGCCTTCAGAAATTACTCGTTTTGTGGCTTCAAATATCGCTTCGGACTTCTCTTTTTCGCCAAGGTAATCAAGCATCCATGCTCCTGCAAGTACAGTTGCAACAGGATTTACCTTATCTTGACCTGCATACTTTGGAGCTGAACCATGAGCGGGTTCAAACATTGCAAAAGAGTCCCCAATATTGGCAGAGTAGATCAGCCCAATGCTGCCTACCAGAGCTGAGCATTCTTCACTGATTACATCCATAAAAAGGTTTGTAGAAAGGAGAACCTTCTTATTGAAAATCTGCGGATTTTTGATCAGCTGCTGAGCAATATTATCGATGTGATAGGGCCAAATCTCGATACTTGGATAATTCTGCCCTACTTTTTCTACTTCTTCTAAGAAAGAGCCACAGGTCAGTTTCAGGATATTGCTCTTATGGATGGGCACAACAGCATCATAGTCTCTTTTCTTAGCTTCCTCGAAAGCGTAGCTGGCAATCTTGCGGGATGCTGTACGCGTAATCTTACGGATTGCAATTGAAACGTCATCTGTAAGCTGGATTTCCTCTCCAATGTAGAGGCCTTCTGTACCCTCACGCACACAGACCATTTCTACGTCTCCAAGAGGAGCACTTGAGTTCGGGAAAGTCTGTATTGGCCTAACATTTGCATAAAGGTTATATTTTGTCCTTATAGACACGGCCACACTTCTTGGAGAGCCTATTCCTCCTGGTGTGGTTGTTGGCCCCTTGAAACAGGCATCTGAACTGTCAAGGATTTCCCAGGTTTCATCCGGAATAAGGGAATTGCCTCCGTGTTTTTCCCACCAGCCGGCTCCTGCTTCACACATTACAAATTCGGCATCTGTGCCAGCGGCTTCTGTAACTTTAAGCATTGCATCTACAAGCTCGGGGCCCACCCCGTCACCTTTGATTACTGCTGCGGTTTTACTCATATTATCACCAGATTTTAGGGTTTGTATTGAAAGAACTGTATGGGGTTCGTATTTAAAGAACCGTAGCGACTGAAAAGCTAAGAAAGGGGAATTTTTCGAAAAAATTCAGTAAGAATAATTGGATCTTCCCGTCGTACTCAACGTAAAGCTATATATTTCAAGTTTTGGGTAAAATACTATATCAAACAATCTTTAATGCGAATTCGGATTCAGAAAGCTCAGATTCAGAAAACTCAGATCCAGAATACAGATATCTGCACACTTTCTAGAAAATCGAATCTCTATTGTCGGAAATACCTATTCAGAGTTATCCTAAAATTTCGATAAGGACATACGAATTTTAGTCAAACTCGGAAATTCAAAGAATGCGAACTTTAATCAAATCCAGAAGCTTCATACCTTTGAGGAATAAAAATGCCTGCAAAAGTTCCGATTACTGATAATCACATGCATATTGACTTCAGAGCCAAAGGACTTGAGGCCGTAAAGGAATTCAAGAACTCTGGAGGGACCCATATAATTCTGGTCACCAAACCTAGTTGGTCGCTTGGAATAATGGTAGAAAAGCCTGAAGATTACCTTAAGGTTTTTGACGAAACCATTGAAATCGCGTCAAAAATCAAGGAAATGGGAGTTGGAGCTTTTCCTGTACTTGGAGTCCACCCTGCAGAAATCTCAAAGCTTACCGAGTATATGGAGCTGCAGAGGGCTACAGAGATTATGGAGAAGGGTCTAGAGCTTGCTTCAGACTATGTGGAAAAGGGGCTCGCCGTGGGGATAAAGTCAGGACGCCCTCATTATCCTGTGTCTGCAGAAGTCTGGGAAGCTTCGAATGAGGTAATGGAGTATGCTTTTTCCTTAGGAAAGGAACAGGATTGCGCGGTTCAGCTTCATACCGAAGATGTGGGAGAGCCTGAACTCAAGGATATAGCAGAAAGAGCAAGAAAAACGGGAATAAAAATATACAGGGTTGTCAAACATTACTCGCCGCCCCTGGTAAAAACTTGTGAGGAACTTGGACTTTTTCCCGGAGTCATCTCGGTCAAAGGAGCAATAGAACACGCGATTGAAGAGGGTACACGCTTCATGATGGAAACAGATTATATCGACGACCCAGACAGACCAGGCGCAGTACTCGGTCCGAGAACAATTCCCAGAAGAACTATTAAGTTGATGGAAAAGTATGGTGAAGAGCCTTTCTGGATCATTCATAAGGAAAATCCTGAAAAGGTATATGATATTGAAATCAATATTTAAAGTCATTTAGGGGAGAAAAATTAGATCTAAGGTTTAGTACCACGTATTTCGATAATTAACGATTAAATAAGGGGTTTAAAGCAAGGAAGAGCTTCGATCCGAAAGAGGTAAAAAAACCATATAATAGAGAGAGGGTGAAGGAGATTTAGATAACCTTCGTACTGAACCCCTCAGTGTTACCGGAAGAGATAAGCTGCCGGAAACTAGATATTTCTGCTGGGCCATAGCCTGCAGTTGAAATTAATTTTTTCATTCTTTACTTTGAAACTCACTTCCTCTTTATTTTCACGATGTCTCCGAGGGTAGTATCTTTCTTTAAATGAGATACTTCCTGTCCTGAATCCTCCACACGTTCTGTAAGTTTAATGTTAAGAGCGTGTTCAATTTTCTTTCGGACGGAATCTTCTGGCACGATTTCACTGCGCTCTATCTTTTTTATCAGAGATGCTTTTTCTTTGATATTTTCAGCTAGGTCTTCTTGAGACCAGCCTTTTGCTTCTCTGGCGTCCCGAATAATTTGATCATAGTTATCCAGGAGTTCGTCTTTCAAAATATCGAAAAAATCCTTTTTTGGCCTATTTTCGGTTCGTGTTACCGTACGAACCACCGGAGAGACTTTTCTTGACACGGGAGTTCGCTTATCAACGGGTTTACCGTAAGGAGCACATTTTTGGCAGACCTGGAGCTCGCTGTTATCAATTGTAATGCTTATAGGCTTTCCGCGGATCTCTGCACCACATATTTCGCACTGCATATTGATCACTTCGAAAACGCTATATACGGTATGAACTTAAATATTATTCGGAGCTCCATGACGGAAAGTACCCGAAGTAAGGATGAAAGCATGCGCAGTCACCTTGGTAAGTCCGGACCTATATATGACGGAATCGAGCCTGGAGAGCTGGGGGAAGTAACTGAAAGCGTCCAGGACCGAATGAGGCAACTTGAAAGCCGGAACAGTTTTCTGGAAGAGCAGTGCAGCCAGATTGAGTCCGAGAAACGTTATCTAGAAAACCAAAAGATAAAGTATGAACGGGAAATACGAAAGCTGCAATCTGAACTCGATCGGATGAAGACCTCTCCGCTCATTATTGGTACGGTCATTGATGTGATTAAGAACGATAGGATTATTGTCCGGAGCAGCAACGGACCTCAGTTTCTGGTTAATGTCTCACAATATATTGATGAGAAAAAACTGCTACCAGGGGCAAAAGTTGCTCTGAACCAGCATACGCTTGCCATTGCCGAGGTTATTCCTTCTACGGAAGAGCCTTTTGTTGCTGCAATGGAGGTCCTCGAAAGCGTAGAAGTGGACTATGACCAGATAGGTGGTCTTGATGAGCAAATCCAGGAACTTCAGGAAGCAGTTGAACTTCCTCTCATTGAGCCGGAACGCTTTGCCCGGATAGGTATCGAGCCTCCTAAGGGGGTTCTCCTTTATGGACTTCCGGGAACAGGAAAAACTCTGCTTGCGAAGGCTGTGGCTCACAGAACCAATGCTACCTTTATTAGGGTTGTGGGCTCTGAGCTTGTGCAGAAATACATTGGGGATGGTTCCAAACTTGTAAGGGAAATTTTCGAGATGGCCCGGAAAAAAGCCCCGAGTATTATCTTCATTGATGAGTTGGACTCAATTGCTGCAAGGCGTTTGAATGAGACAACTGGCGCAGATCGTGAGGTTCAGAGGACGCTCATGCAGCTATTGGCAGAGATGGATGGGTTTGACAAAAGGAAAAATATCAGAATAATTGCAGCAACAAACCGCCCTGATGTTCTTGATCCAGCAATTCTAAGACCAGGTCGCTTTGACAGGCTTGTTCATGTCCCAATGCCCGGAGTAGAAGCCAGAGGAAAGATTCTCAAAATTCACTGTGAGAGAATGACTCTTTCAGGAGATATCGACTTTAAGAGGCTTGCAAAAGCTACCGAAGGGATGAGTGGAGCAGACTTGAAGGCAATTGCAACTGAAGCAGGTATGTTTGCTGTCCGGAAAGACAAAGAATTTGTTGAGATGGAGGATTTCCTCGAAGCAGTGGATAAGGTATCTATGGCTGCAGATACGCAGAAGATGATGCCCACTAGTACTAGTCTTCCTGAAACAACCATGTTCGTGTAAAAATTCTACAGTAAAAATATAAAGCCCTTCAAGGGGCTTATTTTTGTCTTGGGTTTAAGAGAAAACAGATTTTTTTCCCGGAAAACTGATGATTTCTCTAGGCATGGCTTCTGTTAAAAGGCATGTATGGGAAACCGACAAACTATTTTTGTAATCCAGACATAAAGATCACCTGTGAATTTAGATTTCCATATTAAACCCGAAATTCGAATTCTGGGGATAGACGATTCTGCGCTTTTTAATGAAAAAGTGATGATAGTCGGAGCTATTTTTCGGGGAGGAGACTGGATTGATGGAGTTCTTCGCTCAGAGATCATAAAGGATGGGCTTGATGCTACTGAGGTTATCTGTAAAATGATAAAGGCGAGCAAACATTACGACCAGATACGAGCGGTTATTCTTGATGGGATCACCTATGGGGGGTTTAACGTTGTAGATATACAGATGATTTACAGGAAAACCGGAATTCCTGTAATTGTGATTATGCGTTCCTATCCCGATTTTGAAAAAATCAAATCCGCTCTCAAACATTTTCCGGACGGAGAAGAGCGCTGGGCAATAATAAAACGAGCCGGAGAAATCGAAAAGATCTCCGGTGAAAAAAATCTTATTTATATCCAGAGAGCAGGTATAGGCCTGGAAACTGTGAAAAAAATTGTTCGGCTTACCTCAATAAGAAGCAATATTCCTGAGCCTTTAAGGGTTGCCCACTTAATAGCAACAGGCATCATCTTGGGAGAATCCCGAGGAAAAGCGTAACCATATTTAATTTTCGGCTCTGTAGAAATCCTCTGAAAAGATGAGTTTGTATTAATTTGAAATTAGTGACTTGCTTCATATTTGCATAGGTAATTTTCAGTATATCGAGGCTGATTTTGACAGGTTTTATATAGAGCCTAATTTTCCAGATATGGACAACACGAAAAGATATTACATTAAACATATTACATTAGAAAAATAAAGATGCATAAACTTAAGGAAAAGTGAAAAGCTCAGAGAAAAGGGAAAGGTAAAAATACAGGAATGGCTTCAAAAACAAAAAATTAAACCTTTTAACTATAAAAATTAAAAAAGATTAAGCATAAAGGAATATAAATAGGAAATAAAACTAGGCTATAAAAACTGTAAAGAGAAAAATCTGAGGCTAAGCAGCAAAATAGAAGAATTTAATTAAATTATAACCAATACAGTATAAGTTTAAGACTAAAACAGGAAAACTATTAAATTGGAAACTGTATATGTGATGGTTAAAATACACGTGTCCCCTCTAATATTTATCTTTTAATATCAGCTATTAAATATTACCCCATAGGATGGAGGAAAACAGTAGTATGAGATCCATTGTGGAAGAAGCCCTTGCTCGATCTGCCCTGGAAGGACGTGCCGGGCAGAAAGAGTACTCAAATTCAGATTACTCTAATGTAGATTCAGATGTTGATGCTGAACTCGAAGAGATTCTTAGGAGCCTTAAAACAACTATCAAAGTGGTAGGTTGCGGAGGTGGCGGCTCAAACAGTATCCAGCGCATGATGGGCGAAGGGATACAGGGAGCGGACCTCGTTGCTGTGAATACCGATGCCCAGCACCTTCTTCATATACGCTCCGGCAAAAAGATTCTTATCGGGAAAAAGAAAACTCGCGGACTTGGAGCCGGCAGTCTCCCCCAGATCGGAGAAGATGCCGCAGTCGAGAGTATTGACGAAATTAACAAAGTTGTCGAAGGCTCTGACATGGTTTTCATTACTGCAGGCCTTGGAGGAGGAACCGGTACAGGATCGGCACCTATAGTAGCTGAGGCTGCCAGAGATGCTGGAGCCCTTACTATCGCAGTCGTCACCCTTCCTTTCAGTGTTGAAGGCCATGTTCGAAGAACTAATGCAGAAGCCGGTCTCGAACGCCTCAGAGATGTCGCAGATACAGTAATAGTAGTCCCCAACGATAAGTTGATTGAAGTAGTTCCAAGACTCCCGCTTCAGGCTGCTTTCAAAGTCTCAGACGAAGTTCTTATGAGAGCCGTAAAGGGCATAACTGAACTGATCACAAAACCCGGACTTGTAAACCTTGATTTTGCAGATATTCGAACTGTTATGCAGAACGGAGGCGTTGCAATGATAGGACTTGGAGAATCCGACGGAGAGAACAAGGCTGTTGAATCTGTACAGAAAGCCTTGCGTAGTCCGCTTCTTGACGTGGACATTTCAGGTGCTACTTCTGCCCTTGTTAATGTGGTTGGAGGTCCTGACATGACTATTTCGGAAGCTGAGTGTGTAGTTCAAGAGGTTTACAATCGGATAGACGCTAATGCTCGCCTTATTTGGGGCGCTCAGGTTGATCCTGACCTTGAACAGACTGTACGTACGATGATTGTGGTTACAGGAGTAACATCAGCCCAGATTTATGGTCATGGAAATGACAAGGATATTACCTTTAAATATGGAATTGATTTTGTAGAGTGATCAAACTCGAGACAAAGGAGCTAAAACTTCGGTTGGAACAAAATACTGTTTTCCTTTCTTAAACTAAAATAAGGAATCGGAATTAAAACCAATCGAAAACTATTTTTATGGTAAGTGCAGTATGGTGCCGATACGATTCGGCATCAAAAAAATAAATATTTCTACTGACGTGATTAAAGATTTAGAATTTATATAAATTCAGCATTGAAATCTTTTGACGTTTTAAAAGCCGTACCAGTGATATCTTCATATAATAGGAATTAATAATATAAACCGCCCGTTCCTTCCTTAATCAAAATCCGGGAATTCTAAATGTAAAAATGTGGATTTCAGGAATGAAAAGCACATAGGAAGAATTGTAGGCAAAAACTCAAGATAAATAAGTGAAATAAAGAAAACCTGGATGTGAATTGATGGTAGAATCCACGTTTGAACCGAAAGAAGCTGTACAAAGCGTTGGTCAGGTACTCCGGTCATACCTGAGAGTCCTGAAACTTACTAAAAAACCGTCCAGGGAAGAGTTCTTGACCATTGCCAAAGTTGCAGGTATTGGCATTCTGGCTGTGGGAGCAATAGGATTTATAGTATATGTACTGTTGACAATGTTGCCCCAGTGGGTGGCCAAATGAGTGAGGATTCCCAGATATTTGTAATCAAGACCACAGCAAATCAGGAAAGATCGGTTGCAACAGCCCTTGCTAGGGTTTCGAAAAAGGAGAAACTGGATATAAGGGCAATTCTGGCTCCTGATGAGCTAAAAGGATATGTCCTCGTCGAAGCTCCTAGGCCCGGAATCATAGAACTGGCAATTCAGACTATTCCCCATGCACGAGCTCTTGTGAAAGGGAGCTCTTCAATTGCTGAAATTGAGCACTTCCTTAAACCCAAACCAACAGTAACAGGAATCAAGGAAGGAGCTATAATTGAGGTTACTTCAGGACCCTTTAAGGGGGAGAAAGCCCGGGTTAAAAGAGTTGATGAAGGACATGAGGAAATTACTGTGGAACTGTTCGATGCTGTTGTTCCGATTCCTATCACGATTCGTGGCGACACTGTAAGAATACTCAAAAAAGAGAATGAGTAACGCTGCAGCGAGATGAAAAATACCTACAAATTCCAGCTTATTAACAAATAAGATCACCAGTACTCAGCGTAGATTGAAACAGATCTACAAAGTTTATAGTTATTAAAACCGGTGAGACTCAAATGACAAGTATTGTTGAAGCACTTGTTCCGGGAGGAAAAGCAAATCCTGGACCACCTTTAGGTCCGGCACTTGGTCCTCTCGGGATCAATATAAAAGAAGTAGTCGAAAAGATCAATGAAAAAACTAGGGACTACAATGGAATGCAGGTTCCTGTTAAAGTAATTGTTGACGATAAGAAAAATGTCGAGATCGAAGTAGGTACTCCACCTACCGCATCCCTTATCATGAAAGAGCTAGGGATTCAAAAAGGATCCGGAAATGCAGGAAGCGAGGTTGTTGGAAACATTACCATTCCGCAGGTCGCAAAAATCGCCCGCATGAAGAAGGAAGATGTACTTTCCTACGATCTTAAAGCAACAATGAAAGAGGTAATGGGTACCTGTGTTCCCATGGGTGTAACCGTAGAGGGAGCTAAGGCAAAAGACAGCCAGAAGGCGCTCGACCAAGGCAAGTTCGATGATTTGCTTGCCGGTGAGGAGTGGTAAGCCTTCCCATTCCTTTATTTATCCGGAATTTTATACTACCAATAGTTTTAAATTAGATAGCACTAATAGCTCAAGAACCTTGAATATCATTTCAATAAATTAAAACAGATAGTTATTAGTAGCGGTTTATTATTAAAAATAGTATTAACCCGGATTCATGGGGAAGCCCTAAAACCAACCGTAGTAAGCCGAAAAGGCTGCTTGGACAAGTTAAGTTCAAACACTACGGGGAGGAACAATATGGCAGAAAAAACTATACTGGAAGCTGTCAAGAAATTACTTGAAGAATCGCCAAAGCGCAATTTTTCTGAAAGCGTAGACTTGGCAATTAACTTAAGGAATCTTGACATGAACCAGCCGAAGAACAGAGTTGATGAAGAAGTAATTCTTCCTCACGGGCTCGGAAAAGAACTGAAAATCGGGGTTTTTGCAAAAGGTGATGTGGGCCTGAGAGCAAAAGCTGCCGGTGCTGCGTATGTTATTTCTGATGTTGAGCTCGAAGAACTGGCGGCTGACAAAAACAGAGCTAGAACTCTTGCAAATGAATGTGACCTTTTTATCGCAGAAACCCAGTTCATGCCAACAATTGGTAAGAACCTTGGTATTGTTCTTGGACCCAGAGGGAAAATGCCTATCCCGCTTTTACCTAACAAGGACATAAGCGAACTCATCCAGAGCAAGCAAAATGCGGTCAGGTTGAGGTCAAAAGACAAGCTTACTTTCCATGTGCCTGTTGGCAGAAGGAACATGAGTCCCGACGACCTTGCCGAAAATGTTGAGACTATAGTGTCCAGGTTAGAGCGTGTCTTAGACAAGGGTAAGCATAACCTGAGAACAATTTACGTCACGACAACCATGGGAAAATCCGAGCGGGTGGTGTAAATGACAGAGGAAGTACATCACACTGAGCACGTTCCACAATGGAAAAAGGATGAGATCGAAAATATAAAAGAGCTCATTCAGTCCCATAAGGTCTTTGGAATGGTCGGGATCGAAGGTATTCTTGCAACCAAGATCCAGAAAATTCGCCGTGACCTTAAAGACGTTGCAGTGCTCAAAGTCTCTAGGAACACCCTTACAGAGCGGGCTTTAAACCAGTTCGGAGAAAGTATTCCCGAGATGAATAAATACCTTGACAAGCAGACTGCTCTGATATTTACCAATGAAAGTCCCTTCAAGCTTTACAAAGTGCTTGAACAGACAAAAACCCCGTCTCCGATCAAAGGAGGCGCAATAGCTCCTGTGGATATTATTGTTCAGAAGGGGCCTACCAGTTTCCCACCTGGTCCAATTCTTGGAGAACTCCAGAGTGCAGGAATTCCTGCTGCAATAGAAGCAGGGAAAGTTGCAGTAAAAGAAACGAAGGTTGTCTGTAAAGCAGGTGAGGCAGTCCCGCAGAAGCTCGCAACCATGCTCACAAAGCTTGAAATATACCCTCTCATTGTAGGACTGGACTTAAGAGTCGCCTATGACGATGGAACAATTTACGAGCCGGAACTCCTTGCAATCGACGAAAGTCAGTACTTCTCTGACATTACCAGAGCAGCTCAAAATGCTTTCAATCTCTCTATCAACACTGCATACCCGACAAGCACAACAATTGGCACCCTGCTGGCAAAAGCCTTTGCAGAGTCAAAGAACCTTGGTGTCAATGCTGTAGTGTTTGATTCCGGAGTTATGGATGCTTTGCTGGCAAAAGCTCATGTCCAGATGACGTCTGTTGCATCCAAAGCCTCAGACAAAGATGTAAATGCTGTGGATGATGAATTGAGGGAAGTTCTCGGAGCAGCTGCAAGTGCAGCCGCTGCAGCAGCTAAGGAACCCGAGAAGAAGGAAGAAGTAAAGGAAGAAAAGGAAGAAGAGAAAGAAGAAGACCATTCTGAAGAAGATGGAATGGCCGGTCTTGGTTCCCTTTTCGGATAAATATATTTACGATAATTGAAACTTAGGTGATCAACGATGGAATACATATATGCAGCTCTCTTATTACACAACGCTGGTAAAGCAATTACTGAAGACGCAGTCACTGCCGTTCTCAAGGCAGCAGGTATCGAAGTTAACGAAGCTAGAGTAAAAGCACTTGTCGCAGCTCTTGAAGGCGTAGACATCGAAGAAGCAATTGCAAAGGCAGCATTCGCAGCTCCCGCAGCCGCCGCAGCTCCCGCAGCCGCAGCCGCCCCTGCTGCAGAAGAAGCTCCTGCTGAGGAAGAAGAGAAAGAAGATGAACATGCCGAAGAAGACGGAATGGCCGGCCTCGGTGCCCTCTTCGGATAAACGCAAATAGAATCTAATACCTATCGCTCGCCTTACGGCGAGCATTCTTTTTATATTTCAGTTTACTCTTTAATTCGAAATTATAAGTACTCAGGATAACTTTCTCTTGTAAGTCTTATCTTAAAATCATTTTTCAAATTTACTTGCCAAAGCTTTTTCTGTTGTCCCGCTTTTAAGTGACAGCGTTTTACTAAAAATTCCTGGGCAGATTACATTTATTAATAATGTGTGTGTTCTTTACTAAATACAGTAAACGGTTTTCAATCTTAGACAAACGATTCTTATGTCTCGATTTGATCCTATCCTGGCTTTGAGGGCTCTCTGGCAGATTAGAGTTAGAAAGCGCCCTTTTGTTCTTTCTCATGGCGTAAATGCTCGTTGCAATATGCGCTGCAAATTCTGCGAGTACTGGAAGAAAACTGGAGAAGAGCCGACTAAAGAAGAGATTTTCAAATTGTTAGACGATGCAAGAGAATTCGGTATTGGAGTCTATAATGCTTGGACCGTAGAACCTCTTCTTAGAATGGATCTGCCCCAGATTATGGCACATGCCAAAGAACTCGGAATGATTACCTCCATGGTCACAAACGGAAAGCTACTCTACGATAGAGTTGAAGAGCTAAAGGACGTGGACTTTCTTTCGGTATCAGTAGATGGAATAGAAAGTTATAAAGAAATTCGCAAGATGGACTTTGAAACCTTGCTAAAGGGCTTAAAAAAAGCTATTGAAGTTAGAAAACTCCAGAAAAATAGGAATCCTATCCTGATGAACTGTGTACTCACAGGAAAGAACCTGGATGATATCGAGACCCTTATATTACTTGCAAAAAAGCTGGGAGTAAAGGTTTCCTTTGAGCCTGTCCACGAGTTTCCTGGAATCAGTGAGGAGATCTGGAACGAAATTGGAATCCGAGATATGGAAAAATTCCGCAAAACAGTTGATCGCATAATTGAACTTAAGAAGCAGCATTATCCGATAATCAATTCTATCACGTATCTCAAAATGGTCCGAGACGGAGAAATGGACTATAAGTGCAGGGCCAGTGGAATTATTATGAATGTGACGCATGACGGCACTCTGGAGACCTGCCGTGTGCATAATGAGTCCCTTGGAAACGTGATCTGGGACGGCTTTGAAAGCGTGTGGGAAAACTCGGAAGAACACAGAAAGGAAATTGTCAAAAATTGCAGCGGCTGCCTCTTTTTTGGATATACGGAAAACAGTTTGATGCAGAGTTTTAATCCTGAAGTTTTGATGCATTATGAGTGGATGTAACGCCCGAGTCTCTTCTCGGGAGGACGATGCCCTTTTCGCTCACTTCGTTCGCTCAAGAGGGCTTATTTAGGGGTAAGTAAAAGTAATCTCCTCTCAAGCGGACTAATTCATAATTAAAAATGTTGAACTTCGCTCCGAGAGAAGGAAACAGCTAAAATCAAGGAAAATTACTCCCAGATAGTTTTTAAACCTGGAAGAAGGTTTTTCAACCTCCTATAATCCTTTTTAACTAAAATTACGCTGATCCAGTATCCTTAGGGCTTCGGCTATAGCCCACCTGACTTCAGGATCTGGATCATTTAAGTTTTTGATAAGAGAAGCTGTTGCTTTTTGATCACCGATTTTTGCGAGGGCTTCTGCGGCATATCGCCTAACCCAGGGGTTGTTATCGTTGAGGGTTTCAAGAAGCGAATCAACGGCTTTTCGGCTTCCTATATTCCCAAGTGCATAAACTGCAGTGATTCTGAGTTCGGAATCATTTTCGGATAGCATTTCCAGAAGATTGTCTACTGCTTTATCAGCTCTGAGAATTCCTAGGGAATATGCTGCAGCGTTTCTTACTTCAGGATTTGTATCGCTTAGGCATTTAAGAAGCGGATCTATTGATTCTAAATATTTCAATTTTCCAAGAGATTCAGCAGCACACTTTCGAATTTCGGGGTCTTTATCTTTTAATTTATGTACAAGGACTTCAGTTGCTTTTTTACTGCCAAAGTTTCCTAAAGCCAATAAAATTTGTCTCTGCAATTCCAGAGAACTTTTATCCAGTCTTGTGATCAGTGCTTCTTCAGCCTTCTCATCACCGAGAATTCCCAAGGAACGGATTGCAGCTAGTCTAACTTCAGGAACTTTGTCGTCAAGGCTTTCAATTAAAGGTTCAGTTGCCTGTTTATCTTTAAGGTTTCCAAGAGATTCTACAGCACAAGCTCGGAACACAGGATCTTTGTCTACGGCCAGCCGTTTAATTAGCGGTACTGCTGCATTTTCGGTTCCTATATGGCCGAGAGCTCTAGCCGCACTTGTTCTTACTCCAGAATTATTGTCCTCAAGGAGCCCAAGAAGCGCTTTTTCTGCTTTCGGGCCTTTTACCTGTCCCAGAGCTTTGGCTGCTATTGTCCTGACTTCAGAATTTTCGTCATCTAGTGCTCTTATACAAAACTGAGTATCTTTTTCACTTTGTTTTACTGAACTAATGGGGTTATCTTTCTGTTCACTGAGTAAATTTGAAATATAAGAGAACTTTTCAGATGAGGTTTTTAAACCCGAAACATTGCTTAATAGGTTCATGGAAGAGTAAACGATAGCTACAAGAGATAGAACCATTGAAACAAGGGAGGAGATTAATAGGAGTTTCATCTTGGTTTCGGAAAAAGAGCCAAGGCTAAAAACAATCAATATTAATCCGTTAAAATATATCGTACTTGCTGCGGTATAGGATACTATCTTAAGGGGTGGTTTTATCCGGTTAGCAATAGAGTTAGTACTATCCTTTTTGCTTTGCAGGGAGAGTGTGAAAATAGCAATAAATACTGCATACAATGCGGCTACGGATTGCATTACTGTCGATGGAAGCCAGAAAGTTCCCCCAGAGCTTGCAGCAGAATCACCTACATTTCCATTTCCTGAGAGGGTAAAATAGCTCAAAATAACCAGAGCAAATAAAAAGAAAACTTCAAGCTTGTAAGTTTTCAGATCAGTCAATTTCATTCTAAACAGGCTGCTTGTACTCAGAGGATTATATAAAAATTCCGCTAAGTCAAGTTCCTATTCATTTTCTAAATATAATCATGATAAAAACAATTAATCTTTATTGAAACGGAAGCCTATAAGTTAAAAAGCCTATCCTAAAACTCAAAACTGCGTCTTTAAATTTCAAATTCTAAGTAGCCAATCAAGTTTCCAATTAGAGAAATAATTCTGATATTTTTATCGATGTGAAAATCAAATTGGTTTTGGGATGAGCTCTACATTTAAATTTACTTTACATTTTTCAATTTAATTCGTAAGTCTTTAATGCGTAAGTCCTATATCTTTTTAAATGTAATTATATTCAATTAGTTTAACGAGATGATGTGATGAAACAAAAATGGATAGTTCTATTAGTATTATTTTGTTTTTTTCTCACAGTAGGATGTACTGGGAATAAAAGTGAAGCTCCAAATAGTACAGTAACATCAAACAGTACAGTAACTCCAACTGCTATAGGTAATAAAACTGGAATGATGGATAATAGACCAATGATGGGTAATCGGACTGAAATGATGGGTAATCGGACTGAAATGATGGGTAATCGGACTGAAATGATGGGTAATCAGACTGGAATGATAGGTAATCAGACTGGAATGATGGGTAATCAGACTGGAATGATAGGTAATCAGACTGGAATGATAGGTAATCAGACTGGAATGATGAATAATAGGATCTGAAAAGTGCAACTATTTGATTTGATGGTATAAAGAAACCTTATATTTTCAATTATTAATATAATATGGTTGGTGAGTTGATCCCAGAACTCAAAATTTCTTCTCTGAATCTTATATTCCGAATAATCAATCAAGTTTCATATAAAAAACAATTAAAAAAATTTTATTAACTGGTTCTAAAAATTGGTTTTGGGATGAACTCAAAAAGTAAATGATTTATGGTTCATTGCTTGTTTTAGTTAATTGCTTGTTTTAATCTATTGTTTGCTTTATTTCATTGACTATTTTTGTATAATCATTATTTATACAGTCTTTATTACGACTTGGTCCCCACTTTTTAAGCCGAACTGAAGTGCAGCATTTCCTTTATTTACTGCAATTTCCAGAAAACCGTGACTGCCTATAAGAGCAAGAGGTTCTTCTTGTCCTACAAAACCATAAGTCTGAACAAAGGAAATTCTTCTCCCATTTACTTTTATCTGCGAACCAAAGGTAGAGAACTTAAAAACTACTTCTTGCGGGATATTGGTAATTATATTTCCAAAGATGTCTGCAAAAATAACCTCGCCTATAAGGAAAGGCCCATCAATTCCGAAATTTTCAAAATCAAGGATCACGAAATCAGAAATTCTTGGTCCCATATCCTCTATAGGTATACCTTTTGAGAGGTGAGCTCCTGCAGGCGCAAAAATGTCCCTGCCGTGGAAAGTTGCAGAAATTCCTGATTTAAGCATGAGTTCAGGATTTGTGATTTCGTATACTTCCATTTCTCCAAGGCGGCGCGCTGCAGGTATCAGGAGCCCGTTGTCGGGTCCTACGAAATATTGTTCTTTTCCTTCGCTGCCTGCTTTTATAGCAAGAGCCCGACGTGAGGTTCCAACTCCAGGGTCGACAACGCCGATATGCACGGACCCCTTTGGAAAATATTGAACAAGGGAATAGAGAGCAAAAGATCCTTCCCGAATTCCGGCTTGTCGGGTGTAATGGGTTATATCAACAATCTGTACTGTCGGGTTAATTCCCAGAATCACGGCTTTCATGGCTGCAGGATAAAAGTCTCCAAAATCGGTAGTCAGAGAAATTATGGACATAAATATCACTCGGTTTTTTCCTATTTCATATTATGCATGTCTGGAAAATTATATTAAGATGTGAGAAAGTACAGGTTAACATTAGAAAGAAATACAAAAACAGAAGAAGCCGAGAGAAAATGAAACATAAAAAAATATTATTCTTACTGATTCTCGTAAGTCTGACTCTCTTTGCATCGGGCTGCGAGGAAAAAATGAGTGCAGAAGAGATTGCAACAAAAATGCAGGAAAAGCAAGCCAGCCTTAAAGATTACTCTTATACAATGTACGTGGCGACATACCTTAATGGAGAAAAGAATCTGGAGAACGAAATCCAGTTAATGTATAAAAAACCTAGCATGATGAAGAGTCTTGAAATAGTGGATGGGAAAAAAGTCGAATCTGTTTCGGATGGTGAATTCGCATGGAGTTACAATGCTGAAACAAATACTGTCACGAAAATGAAATTGCCTGATGAGCCGCTCATCACGGATAATGACTTTGTCAGTATCATAGGTAATTACATGAATGAAAGTGATGTTTCCATGCTTGGAATTGAGGAAGTGAACGGAAGAAGCGCATATGTCCTTGAAGCCAAGCCAAGAACCGAAGAGAACGGGTCAGGACTAGCTTCCCGAACGAAAGTATGGGTTGACAGAGATACATGGATGATACTCAGGTATAATATGTACAACAACAAAGGAAACCTGACTACAGAAACCGAAATACGCGACCTGAAAGTAAATAACGGAATTCCGGATTCGGAGTTCAAATTTAAGATTCCTGATGGAGCAGAAGTCAAAAATGTGGATCTGAATGAAGTACTCAAAGTACCCAACAATCTGAGCCTTGAGGAAGCCAGACAGCAAGCAAACTTTGAAATTCTTACTCCGGAGTATATTCCTAACGGCTACGTGCTTAACTCGACAATGATATGTGAAGACAATTATTCAGTTACTGAAGGTCAGGGCTCCGAAACTGTAATTCTTAGTTACCAGAAAGGAACTGAATTTTTTGAGATCGGGGAGGACATTTTCGAAAACAAGTCTGAAACAAATCCGTTCATGGAGGAGGCTGAAAAAATCAGCATCAACGGAAAGGAAGGAAGATACCTTAACGAATTCGGAACCCTAAAGATGTTGCAGTGGGAGCTTGGAGGAGTTGAGATAACTCTGAGTGGATCTCTCGGAAAAGCCGAGATGCTGAAAATTGCGGAGTCTATACAGGAGCCTTTTACCGACGTTAATATTCTGGACGCGGAATCTTTAAGGGAGCCTTTTACCGAATTCTACATTCTGGGGCCTAATGGAACAGCTGAGAATTATCCTACCGACTACGTACTTGGAGAGAACGGGACAATAATAGTTAGAGTTATAAACCATGAGCAGAAGCCTGTAAATTATACAATGAAAGCCAGGCTTGAAGATACACCTCTGCCTTTGCCGGCTGATTTGGAAAATATATGCATTGGGAACGATGAAACCTGGGAAAAAGCAGTAACCATAGCCCCTCCCTTTGAAGGAACGAACATGAGCCTCCAATTTTTGCTTTACAGCAACGATAAAAACATATCCGAAGGGGATACTGATATGCCTTATAGGAGTCTTCGTCTATGGATAAATGTATCACAAAATCTCTCTGAGAACACTTCAACCTCATTAAAGGTGACATAAACAACTGAACTGAAATTCAACACCTGTATTTCCTATTTCACAAAAGCTAAAAAATTAGAATAACGAAATCCACAGAGAAGAAAGGAAAAGAAGTTTTTTGTTTCAGCAAAACCTGAGAGTCCATAATCAGGTTACACATTTTCCGCAGACAGGCTGATTGGATTTGGGGAAAGCGTTCACATTTTCCTGAAGCAGCCTGAAACATTTTTTCTATCAAGTTCTCTTGCACTTAAAGCTCCAGCAGAGGATCCATACAGTTTTGATGTTGCCGGGTTTCACAGAAGTACAACTTACGCTGACAAGCTTGGCACTTTTGGGGTTCAGACAAGATTAAGTTGTTTTCCCACTAACAGTTTACTTTTTCAAGTTCCAATAAAAATTCCTTTATATCCAAGCCAGATGCATAACCTGTAAGTTTTCCGTTTGCTCCAATAACTCTGTGGCAGGGAATAATTATTGCAATTGGATTCCGGTTATTTGCAAGCCCCACAGCTCTATAAGCCTTGGGCTTTCCGACAGATTCAGCTATTTCCTTATAGGTCCGGGTTTCTCCATATGGAATTTTGCATAAAGCTTTCCATACGGATTTTTGAAAATTTGTTCCCTCGGGAGCTAGTTTAAGGTTAAAGGATTCTAGTTTTCCGGTAAAATAAGCTTCAAGCTGTTTGGCAGCCTCCCTAAACAATTCTTTGTTTTCTATCCAGTCAGCAGGGGTTTCTATTCTCTTTTTGTCTTTCAGGAAAGTAAGACGTTTCAGCCCTTTTTCATTCCCTGCCAGAAGAATAGGACCTATTGGAGATTCTATTATATTGTAATATATTTTGTTCGCCTCCATAAATGCGGTTGTAGATAACTGTATCGTTTCTAGTAGAAATCTTTATTCGATGGCAAAATAAGAGAATTCGCTGAACAGGTAGGTTTTAGCAGATGGGAAATAACTAGAGAAAAATGCTCTTTGCAAAAAAGAAACTGAGGGTTAAAGGCACTTTAAGTACCTACGAACACCCTCAAGCGTTTTATCTGAAGCATTTAAATTCATTTATTTAGATAGTTTGTTTTTATATCCACTTGTCCAGAAAAATGCCGGATAAATATTCAGACTTTTTGCGGTAGAATTAGACTCATTTACACTCTTTTCTGTTTCCAGTTTATTGAGCTCCTGAATCCTCAACTCAACAACGTCCATCGCATCTTCAAAAAGCTGCCTGTTGATTTCGATCCCAAAATATTTTTTGAGTTTTTCTTCAGGCGGCATTGTCGAACCTGCTGAGAGATATGCAATGTAGTTTTTGTTGAAAGTTTCTGGATTTTCTTTGTACTGTTTGAAGAGAGCTAGGGTTATTGCCTTCGAAACTGCGTAATTAAAGGTATAGTAATTGTTTGTAAAGTAAATGTGGTTGATATAGGCCCATTCCGCAGAGTTCTCATTATAATATTCGACTGAGTCACTCCCGTACTCTTTAGAAAGATTTGTCCAGATTGCATTGAGGTTGGCTCCACTTGCTGTTCCGTTTTCAGCACATAGCTTGTGTGCTCTGTATTCAAATTCCGTAATCATTGGCTGGCGAGTAAAGTAGTTCTGATATTCTCCTATATGCTGGGAGAGAACATTAACTGCGGTTTCTTTATCGGAGTTTTGAACTACGTAATCAACAAAAAGCTCTTCATTGAAAGTGGAAGGAATCTCCATTTCATAAGTCGTGCCTGAGCAGTAGAGGTAATCGACGGAGTTACCCATGAGGTATAAATTAATTCCATGCCCCAGTTCATGAGTAATGGTCTTCTGGTCGCTGATAAGGCCATTGTAGTTAAGAAAAACAAGGGCTGGAGACTTCAAAGAACATAATCCGTAAGTGTAACCTCCTGGCTGCTTTCCATGTTCAGGGTCAGGATATACGTCTATGAAATTCCCGGTTACCATTTTTAAAAAGATTTCATTGAAACGGGGATCCATCTTGGAATAGGATTTCTGGATTTCTTGCAAAGCTTTCACATATGTATAGTTCTTGCTAGGCTGATCCGTTAACTGCAGCATAAGATCATATGGCCTGAGAGTTTTAATTCCAAGTTTATTTTTCCTAAAATCGTTATATTTCTCAAACACACCTTTTCTCTCTTTGAAAACCGTATTCATGTCTTCAACCTGAGTACGGTCAAGATACAGATTATACAACGTATAATTATAATAATCCGTGTAGTTCAACTCTCTGGCAACAAGATCATCAAGTTGGGCTTTTTTGGAATAGAGAGCTGCCATAGAATCGGATTCGTTTATCAGGTGGTAAAATCTCTTCTCATAACATTTCTTTCTGTCTTCCCGGTTTTGATCTGTTGAAAGTAGAGTATTGTAAGATTGAGAATTGACCGAATATTCTTCCCCATTCTCAAGTGTTATATTTCCTGCCATAGTGACGTTATTAGTAACTTCTGAAAGCGCCTCAGTTTCCAGTTTCATGCGCTGATTTTCTAGTTCTGAAACGTATACAGACTGTGATTCATTCATTGGTCTGTGTTCTGAAAACCTCATGTACTTAGCTTCAAGATAAGGCCTGTAAGCCTCAAGTTTTGGCTCTTCGGAAAAGAGCCTGTCCCACTCTTCCTTATCGAGCGAGGTTAACTTGACAGTTGTAAACGAGGTAGCTTTTCCATATTCGGTGAGCAAGTCTTGAGAGTTCGTAAGAAGAGACACAAAGAACGGATCACTTACATTTTTACTGTTCTGAGTATATGCGTAAACGTATAGAACCTCAAGAGATTTTGAAAACTCCTTATCAGCTTCCAGATAATCCAATAAAACAGATCCTGACAGATTTTCAAATTCCGGACGGAACGTTTCGTTCATCTTTTCGGACCTATTTTTTAATGCTTCAAGCTCTTTTAAGGCATCTTCCTTGCTGTTGAAGAGATATGAGTTATTCCATTCAGTTGTAACTTCATTGGGATTAAGTTTTTCAAACGGTTGTTCCATGTATAGTGTTTCAGAAGAATTTGTAATCTCTGTAGAAGCACTGCATTCTGAAAATATTGTAAAAAAAAGTAATAGTCCCAAAGTGATGAGCCCTTTAACTATTCCAAGAGCAACAAGCCCTTTAATCGATTTTTTTCTCATAAAAACGCCACCCTTCACAAAATAAAAATTTCCATCCAAATCGTGTAAGAAATTTTTTAAGTATTTCATAAAATAATAACTCTTAACATTTTTAAGATCCTAATGTAAAAAGTTATCGATTTTAAACTGCTAAAAAACAAAAAGATGAACTGCAAAACAATATTAAAAATGTATGAATTAAGCGAAGTATATAAGTTTTTACTAACGAAAAAAGTAAGAAAAAAGAACTGGACGAGAATTAAAACATAAAAAGCGATTTAAAAAGATGAGATTAGTAAAGCCTTCAGGCTTTACTCTGCGTTACCAGTACCTGTTTATTTTGCGAGGTTGTAGTTCTGGTTTACGATCTTGAGGGCGCAGTAGTTACCGCACATTGTGCAGGCGTCTGTGTCTTCGGGTGCCCTGCTGGCCCTTACTTCTCTTGCGTGCTGCGGGTCGATTGAAAGGGAATACATCTTTTCCCAGTCAAGCTCCCTTCTAGCCCTACCCATAGCGAGGTCCTGATCTCTTGCTCTGTCAGGGTACTTTACCATATCGCCTACGTGAGCTGCAATCCTGGAGGTTTTGACTCCTGTGATAACATCTTCAAGGTTTGGAAGGGCAAGGTGTTCTGCAGGAGTTACATAGCAGAGGAAGTCACAGCCATATGAGGCAGAAACAGATGCTCCAATTGCAGTTACGATATGGTCATAACCGGGTGCGATGTCAGTTACAAGTGGACCTAGCATATAGAAGGGCTTGTGACCGCTCATTTCCTTCATGAGTTTTACGTTGGTTGCGATCTGGTCTAGAGGGACGTGACCTGGACCTTCGACAATGACCTGTAGACCCTGTTTGTGGGCTTTATCAGCCAGTTCGGCATTGATTATAAGTTCCTGAATCTGGGCACGGTCAGTTGCGTCGTGAACAGCACCTGCACGCATTCCATTTCCGGTCGAAAGGACAACTTCGTGTTCCTTGAGGATTTCAACGAGATAATCAAAATTTGCATAAAGAGGATTTTCCTTTTCGTTGTGGAGCATCCAGGAAGTCATGAAAGCGCCACCACGGGAACAGAGACCACCATATCTACCATGGGCTTTGAGTCTGTCCATAGTGATATTATTGATTCCTGTATGGATTGCCATGAAGTTGGTTCCGAGTTTTGCCTGGTCTTCGGTTACCTTGAAGAGCTCCTCTTCAGTCATATGCACAATTGAACCGTACTTCCTTGCAGCTTCAATGAAAGCCTGGTAGAGAGGCACTGAACCAACTGAAAGGGAAATGCTGTCAATGACCATTTTCCTGATTGCAAGGAAGTCTCCGCCAGTCCCGAGTTCCATAAGGGTATCTGCGCCTGCGGCTTCCGCAGCCTTGGCCTTCTCGACTTCCATATTTGGATCAACAATGTCTGAGGATACACCGATAGATGCATTGACCTTGGTCCTGAGCCCTTCTCCTATACCGCAGATTTTTACCTGTCTGTATGGGGAGGTTGGAATAACAATTCTTCCGGCTGCAACACCACGACAAATGAATTCAGGGTCAAGTCCTTCATCCTTTGCAACGATCTTCATCTCTTCAGTAATAATCCCTTTTTGTGCATCTTCCACGATTGTCATATTATTAACCTCAGCTTCTGTTATCTGTAAAATATACCTGTAAATTAATCTGTAGTTAAGGGCAAGAGTGAGTTAGATCCTAAAAGGCGCGTAATTATATATAACACTTTTTAAAAAATTAACTTTAACCTTAATCAAGTTTACTTTACTTTAATGTCTAAAGCTGTTGAAAAATTAGAGAGGGACACTTAAAATAAATGGTTTATAACTAAAATACTAAAATTCATTGGATGGAAAAACAAATAAATTTGTTTTATGTATTTTCCGGAGAAGCTAAAGAATATATCAAAATAAAAAGAGATTCAAGAGACTAGATACCTATAATTATCGCAACAGGAAAAAAACCGAACAAGTGGGCAATGTGAAAATAAATGAGCTGATCCCAAAACTCAAAATCGCTTCTTTAGATCTCTAATTTGTAATCATTACTTGAGCTTTGGATAATGAAAGCAATTCTGAAAATTTTATGATTTTGAGTATAAGGTTGGTTTTGGGATGGTCTCAATAATAAAGATCGCCTTTAAGAAATTTCTTCACTTTCTCTGTTTATTCTGCTCCATAATTAATCGGACTGTTTGCCTATGGAGGGTTAATATGAAATCACTCAAAGTCCCGAAGATAAACATCTGAAGGCCGAATATAATCAGTAGGGTTGTAAGAATGGTAAGAGGGATATGATCAGTTCCAATAAGCCACTCACTCACTATATAGGTTCCAGTGACCAGGCCTGCCAGAATTAAGACTGAGCCTATAATTCCAAAGTAAAACATTGGATTATGCATTTTTGCAAGCTTGTAGATTGTAGACCCAATCCTGAATCCGTCTTTTACCGGATTTAGCTTGGTTGCACCTTTTTTACTTCTCGGCAAGTAAGTGATAGGGACTTCTTCAACCCTCTGTTTTTTAAGGATACATTCAACAGAAATTTCGGTTTCTATTTCGAAACCTGTCTTATTGAGTTCAAGTTCCTTTACACTTTCAAGCGTAAATGCACGGTAACCTGAGAGGATATCTTTTAATTTCACGCCATATGCAACGTCAAAAAACATATTTATCAGACGGTTGCCCATAAGATTTAGCTTCGTAAAAGCGCCAGGAGAGTAATTCTTCAGCCGGTTGCCTATAACATGGTCGGCACTACCTTCAAGCACAG
>Ga0207800_1000124_pt1 | contig 27707 bp, 24 predicted proteins | sample LuqExpMetageno11_FD_187769 | JGI IMG/M metagenome (GOLD analysis project Ga0207800, IMG submission 187769) | Tropical forest soil microbial communities from Luquillo Experimental Forest, Puerto Rico - Sample 11 (SPAdes) | ecosystem: Environmental > Terrestrial > Soil > Tropical forest ... | reverse complement strand
CTTCCTGCCGGCGGGCGCGCTGTCGGCGCTTTACTATGCCGACCGCATCAATCAGCTGCCGATCGGCGTCATTGGCATTGCCGCCGGCACGGTGGTGTTGCCGGAAATGTCGCGCCGCATCGCCGCCGGCGATGAAGCCGGCGCGCTGCGCGCGCAGAATCGCGCGATAGAATTCACGCTGCTTTTGTCAGTTCCCTGCCTAGCGGCGTTCTTCGTCGTTCCCGATCTGATAATGCAGGGATTGTTTCAACGTGGCGCCTTCACCACGGCCGACGCTGTTGCAGCCGGCCGCACGCTCGCGGCTTATGCGTTCGGTCTACTTCCCTTTGTGCTAATCCGCAGCACGGTGGCGACCTTCTTTGCCCGCGGCGACACCGCGACGCCAGTGAAGGCGGCGCTGATCGCCGCCGCGGTCAATATCGCCTTCAAATTCTTGCTGATGGGTCCGCTGGCGCAGGTCGGTCTAGCGCTTGCCACGTCGATCGGCGCCTGGATCAATCTTGGACTGGTTGTCTGGTTTGCCAAGCGCGCCGGCCATTTCGGCGTCGACGAGCAGCTACAGAAATCGACCCTTAAACTCGCGGTTGCCGGTCTTGTGCTGGCCGCTGCGTTGTGGCTGTGCGAGGCGCCGGTCGCGCACCTGTTCGACAGTATGAATCGGTTGCGCAGCGTTGCGACACTTGCGCTGATCGCCGCCATTGGCGGCGTAGTCTATGGCGGCATCGTCTTGGCGCTGTTCGGGCCCGCGTGGCTGGCAGCATTTCGTGCCCGCCGGCGCGGCTGACCGGTTCCCGCTGCCATTCTATTGCCGCACGGCTCAGGTGGACATAGCCGCGCCGCGACGCTATGGGGGGACAGTTCGCGTCATACGCGGGCTGGCCGCGCCGGCAGGGATCCATGAACGTCACATCCAGATTTTCATCAATTGCATTAACGCGTCGCGGCCTTGACCTGGCCGTCGCCGGCGCGTTTGCCATTTTGGTTGCAAGTTGCGGGCAAAGCCAGCAGCAGGGTGGCGCGCCGCCGTCGCCGGCGGTGACCGTTACAAAGCCAGTCAAACGCATGGTCTCCGATTTCGACGAATATGTCGGCCGCTTCACCGCCATTAACTCGGTTGAAGTCCGCGCCCGCGTCTCTGGCTATCTCGATGGCGTGCATTTCAAGGACGGCCAGATTGTCAAGCAGGGCGACCTCTTGTTCACCATCGACAAGCGGCCGTTCCGGAACACGCTCGATCAGGCGCGCGCCAATCTGGCGCAGGCCAAGTCCAATCTTGCCTATACCGAATCCGATTTCACGCGCGGTCAGCAATTGGTGCGCGACAAAACCATCACCGATCAGACCTTCGAGCAGCGCGCCCAGGCCTATCGCAACGCGCAGGCGTCCGTCAGCAACAATGAAGCCGCCGTGCGGCAGGCCGAGCTCGACATCGAATTCACCGAATTGCGGGCGCCGGTGAACGGCCGCATCGGCGACCGCCGCGTGTCGCCCGGCAATTTGGTAACCGGTGGCACCTCGGGCAACACCACAATGCTCGGTACCATCGTGTCGACCGATCCAATCTATTTTGAGTTTACCTTCGACGAGGCTTCGTTCCTACGATACGAACGCGCCGCGATGACCGGAACCGAAGTTGCCGGCCATGGCGCGGGCGTGCCGGTGAAACTCAAGCTGATCGACGAGCCCAATTTCGAGCATGAGGGCCGTATGGATTTCGTCGACAACGTGATCGAACGCTCAACCGGCACCATTCGTGGTCGCGCCGTGTTCGCCAATCCAAATAACGTATTTACGCCGGGCATGTTCGGCCGCGTGCAAGTGCCGGCCTCATCGCCCTATGAAGCTCTGCTGGTGCCCGATTTGGCGATCGGCACCGAGCAGGCACGCAAATATGTGCTGGTCGTCGATGCGAGCGACACGGTGCGGCAGAAATACGTAACGCTGGGTCAGGTCACTCCGGATGGCCTGCGCATCATCAAACAAGGGCTCGAACCTAACGACCGGGTGATGGTTGCCGGGCTGATGCTGGCGCGCGCCGGGATGAAAGTTCGTCCGCAGGAGCAGGGCGCCCCGCCCGCGGCGCCAGGTGCACCCGCCGCGCCGATGCAGCAATCGTCAAAATAGCGGTCGGCGCAAGCCATGCGCATTTCGCACTTCTTCATCGACCGGCCGATCTTCGCCTCGGTGGTGTCAATCGTCATCGTGATCCTGGGCGTTGTCGCCTTCACGCGGCTGCCGGTAGCGCAGTATCCGGAAATCGCGCCGCCGCAGATCACGGTTTCCGGGCAATATCCCGGTGCCAGCGCCGACGTGGTCGCCACCACGGTGGTCGCACCAATCGAGCAGCAGATTAACGGCGTGGAGAACATGCTCTATGTGTCGTCCAATTCCACGGCCGACGGCAAATTCTCCATTTCAGTCACCTTCGATATCGGCACCAATCTCGATATCGCGCAGGTGCAGGTGCAGAATCGCGTGTCGATCGCGCAGCCACGACTGCCTGCCGATGTACGCAACATCGGCGTCACGGTGACTAAGAGTTCGCCCGACCTGATGATGGTTGTGCATCTATACTCGCCGGACAAGTCGCGCGACCAACTGTTCATCACCAATTACGCCACACTGGAGATCAACGATACGGTGACCCGCGTTGACGGCGTCGGCTCGCTAATCGTGTTCGGCAGCCGCGACTATTCGATGCGCATCTGGCTCGACCCCGACCAGCTGCAGTCCCTCGGCCTGACGGCGAACGATGTGGTGCTGGCACTGCAGGGCCAGAACGTCCAGGTCGCCTCCGGCACGCTCGACCAGCCGCCGGTGGCCAAGTCTGGGGCATTTCAAATCGCGGTACAGACGCTCGGCCGGCTAGCCGATCCAGATCAGTTCGCGTCCATTGTCGTTAAACAGAGTGCAAACGCAGTCGTCCGCCTAAAAGACGTGGCGCGTATTGAGCTGGCGGCGCAGGACTATAGTTCAAATTCATACCTCAACTTAGATCCGGCCGTGGCCATTGCTGTATTCCAGCGCCCGGGCTCAAACGCCTTGGCGACGGCACAGGGCGTCCGCGACACCATGGCGGAATTGTCCAAGCGTTTTCCAACCGGCGTAAAATACGACATCATCTACGACCCAACGCAGTTTATCCAACAATCGGTCAACGCGGTGCAGGAAACGATCCTGGAAGCCATTGTGTTGGTTGTGCTGGTAGTAGTGGTGTTCTTGCAGACCTGGCGCGCGGCCATCATCCCGCTCATCGCCATCCCGGTATCGTTGATCGGCACCTTCTTCTTGATGGCGTTGTTTGGCTTCACGATCAATACCCTGTCGTTGTTCGGCCTGGTGCTGGCGGTCGGTATTGTGGTGGATGACGCGATCGTCGTGGTCGAGAACGTCGAGCGCAATATCGCGGCCGGACTCAACCCGCGCGAAGCCGCGATCAAGAGCATGAACGAGGTAGGCGCCGCCTTGATCGCGATCGCGTTGGTGCTCACCGCCGTGTTTGTGCCGTCTGTCTTCATAACCGGCATATCCGGGCAGTTCTATCGTCAGTTTGCGCTCACCATCGCCAGCGCCACCATGATCTCGCTGATCGTTTCACTGACGTTGTCGCCAGCTTTGTGCGCCTTGTTGCTCAAGCCGCACAAAACACGCGAAGAGGACCGTTGGTGGGAAGGGCCGATACACGGATTTTTCCGCTATTTCAATGTGGGTTTCTCATGGGTTGCTGAGAAATACGGCTGGCTCGCCGGACGGGTGGTGCGGCTCGCGACATTGATGCTGCTGATCTACGCTGGCGTGATCGGTTTCGGCCTCAATGAATTCCGCAAGACGCCCGTCGGCTTCATCCCGCAGCTCGATGCCGGCTATCTAATCACCGTGGTCCAACTGCCGCCGGGGGCATCGCTCGATCGCACCGATGCAGTGAATGCCAAGGTGGTCGACATCGCGCTGCATACACCTGGCGTGCTCGGCGCAGCGAACATCGTCGGCTTCTCCGGCGCGACCTTCACCAATGCGCCGAATTCGGGCGCGATCTTCCTGGTGCTAGAACCGTTCGATCAGCGCGCCAAAGATCCGAACCAGTCGGCAGCGGCGATCCAACGTCAGTTGTTTGCCAAGTTCGCCAGCATTCAGGAAGGGCTTGTGGTGGTGGTTGCGCCGCCGCCGGTACGCGGCATCGGCAACGCTGGTGGTTTCCGCATGATGATCGAAGACCGCGCTGGTCGCGGCTCGCAAGCTCTGCAAGGTGCCGCCTTCGCCATGATGGCGCGAGCGGCGCAGACGCCCGGCGTGCAGCAGGTGTTCACGCTGTTCGAGACTTCGACGCCGCAGCTTTATCTCGACATCGACCGCACAAAGGCGCAATTGCTGGGCGTCAGCGTGCCCGACGTGTTCGCCGCGCTGCAAATCTATCTCGGCTCCGCCTACGTTAATGATTTCAATCTGTTCGGCCGCACCTTTCGCGTGGTCGCACAGGCCGACAGCCCATTCCGTATGAATACCCGCGACGTCCTCAATATCCGGGTCCGCAATTCCAGCGGTGAAACTGTGCCGCTCGGCTCTTTTACTACGGTGCGCGATATTGCCGGACCCTACCGGGTGCCGCGTTACAACCTTTATCCGGCCGCCGAACTCGACGGCAGCGCGGCGCCAGGGTTCTCGCAGGGCCAAGCCATCGAGATTATGGAGAAAATTGCGGCGCAGACCTTGCCGGAGGGATTCGCCTATGAGTGGACGACGCTCGCTTTCCAACAACTGCGGGCGGGCAACACCTCGATCTTTGCCTTCGTGCTGGCGGTGGTGTTCGTGTTCCTTGTGCTGGCCGCGCAATTCGAAAGCCTGACTCTGCCGCTTGCCGTCATCCTGATCGTGCCGATGTGCCTGGTCGCTTCGATCGTTGGTGTAGTGCTGCGCGGGCAGGACAACAATATTCTCACTCAAGTCGGCTTTGTCGTGCTGATTGGTCTTGCGGCCAAGAACGCAATTTTGATCGTGGAGTTCGCCAAGCAGATCGAAGACCGCAGCGGCGACCGCATTACGGCTGCAGTCGAGGCGGCGCGCTTGCGCTTCCGGCCGATCCTTATGACGTCGCTCTCCTTTATTTTCGGCGTGATGCCACTGGTTTGGGCAGTCGGCGCCGGCGCCGAGCTGCGCCAGACGCTCGGCACTGCCGTGTTCTCCGGAATGATTGGCGTCACCGCTTTTGGCCTGATCTTTACCCCGGTATTCTACGTGGTCTCGCGCTCGATCGCGGTGCATCTGTCGCAACGCCGCGTCCGGCGACGGCCGCACCCGGCTGAATAGGCGGTGTCGAATGGCAAAATTCGGCTTCGGTCAAGCGCTCACGCGCAAAGAGGACGATGCCTTGCTGCGCGGCGCCGGCCGTTATATCGCCGATGTCGCGGCGCAGTCGCCGCTGCACGCAGCAGTGCTGCGCTCGTCGCACGCGCACGCCCGGTTTGAGATCCACGATCTATCGCGCGTGCGGGCCATGCCGGGCGTGCGCTTGGTGCTCACAGGGGCTGACGTCGCGCATCTTGGTCCAATGCCAGTGCCCGGCGTGCTGCCGGATGTGCCGACCTTCGTGCCGCCGTTTCTGGTTCTCGCACGCGACGTGGTGCGCTATGTCGGCGAGGCGATCGCCTTCGTGGTGGCCGATACGCTGCCGCTGGCCAAGGATGCGACCGAGGCTATTGCAGTTGACTGGCAGCCGCTGCCACATGTGATCGGCGCGCGGGAAGCACTCAAGCCCGGCGCGCTCAGGGTCTGGCCGGAGCGGCCGGACAACATCGCATTTGAGGTCGAAGCCGGCAACGCACAGGCGACCAAGCAGGCTTTCGCGCAAGCCGCCAGGGTGGTCGAGCTCACCGTCGTGAACCAGCGCTTGGTCACCAATTACATGGACACGCGTGGGGTCGTCGCCGAATACGACGGCAATCGCTATACGCTCACCGTCGGTAGCCAGGGTAGCCACATCATCCGCGACATTATCGGCGGCCAGGTTATGAAGCTGCCGCCCGAGAAGATGCGCGTCATCACACAGGACGTTGGCGGCGCCTTTGGCACCAAGCTGTTTCCCTTTCGAGAATACGCGCTGGCGGCAGTGGCTGCGGAGAAGCTGCACCGGCCGGTGAGGTGGGTCTGCGATCGTGCAGAGCACTTCCTTGCCGACAGCCATGGGCGCGATAACATTTCGACCGCGCGGCTGGCGGTTGACGACAAGGGCAAGTTCCTCGCGCTCGAGCTCGACATCATCGCCGACATGGGCGCCTATCTGCACTGCTACGGGCCCTATATTCCCTGGCTTGGCGTTGGTATGGCGACTGGCGCCTACGATATACCCGCCGCGCACGTGCGCCTGCGCTGCCCCTTCTCCAACACCGTGCCTGTCGATGCCTATCGCGGTGCCGGGCGGCCAGAGGCTGCCTATCTGATCGAACGCGTAGTCGATGCCGCGGCGCGCGATCTCGGCGTCGCGCCCGATGCGCTGCGCCGCAGGAACCTGATCAAGCCGAGGGCGATGCCCTACGCGACGCCGACGGGGAAGGTTTACGACTCTGGCGAGTTCGCGAATTGCATGGCGCGCGCGCAGGAGATTGCCGATTGGGACGGCTTCAACAAGCGCGCCGCTGCCTCGCGCCGTGCCGGCCGCCTGCGCGGCATCGGGCTCTCGACTTACATCGAGGCTTGCGGCAATAACGGTCCGGAGACCGCCAACATTCGGCTCGACCGCGATGGTGGTGTCACCGTGCTGATTGGCTCTCAGTCGACCGGGCAGGGGCATATCACCTCCTATGCGCAGCTCGTCGCCGAGCGGCTCGATCTGCCGCCCGAGTGCGTGCGTGTCGTGCAGGGCGACACTGATCTGATCGCGACCGGCGCCGGCACCGGCGGCTCGAGTTCGATTCCGGTCGGCGGTGTTGCCGTCGATCGCGCGAGCAAGACGTTAGCTGATCAGCTCAAGGAGCTGGCGGCGGAAGCGTTGGAGGCTGCGCCCGGCGACATGGAAATTGCCGACGGCGCGGTGCGCGTTGCCGGCACCGACCGCATCGTTTCGTTTGCTGAGCTAGCGGCGCATCCGCAAGCGACGCCCAAACGCTTGCAGGCGTCGAACCAGTTCGCCGCCGAGCCGCCGACCTTCCCGAACGGAACGCACATCGCTGAAGTCGAGATCGATCCCGATACCGGAGCGACCGCCATCCTGCGCTATGTCGTGGTCGATGACTTTGGTGCCACGCTCAATCCGTTGTTGCTCGCCGGGCAGGTGCACGGCGGCAGCGTGCAGGGGATCGGGCAGGCGCTGATGGAGGACACGGTCTACGACGCTTCGTCCGGACAGTTGCTCAGCGCCAGCCTGATGGACTACGCGCTGCCGCGCGCGGCCGACTTGCCATCGTTCGAATTCGAGACCCACAACGTGCCATGCAAGAGCAATCCGCTCGGCGTCAAAGGCGCGGGCGAGGCCGGCGCCATCGGTTCATGTCCGGCGGTCATGAATGCGGTACTCGATGCGCTCTGGCGCGCCTACCGGATCCGCCACATCGACATGCCGGCGACGCCACAGCGGATCTGGGCCGCGATTGAAGCCGCCAAAAAGTCGCAGGGTTCCGAAGGAGTCGGGAATAAGCGGACGCACTGAGAATTCGCTCCTTCGCTGCTCATCGCCTCTGTCGCCATAATCTCAGCGTCGACGCCATCGTCGCCCAGCAGGATCCCGCATCCATCCGCTGATGAAAAAGAATAAGGATCTTTTCAAGGGCATCGGCTTTAAGTTGATCTCGGCGCTGCTGTTCGCCGCGATGTCGGCACTGGTGCGCCAGCTCGGCGATGTTGCGCCGGTTGGCCAAATGGTGTTCTTCCGCAGCGCCTTCGCGGTTGTACCAGTGGTCGTGATTTATGCCCTTCGCGGCGAGCTTTCGAGCGCGCTGCGCACCAGCCGGCCGCTCGGCCAGCTTGGCCGCGGATTGCTCAGCGTTTGCGGCATGTTCACTAACTTCTCCGCGCTGACGCGGCTGCCGCTCGCCGACGTCACCGCGATTTCCTTTGCCTCGCCGCTGATCACCGTGGTGCTAGCGGCTATCATCCTGAAGGAGCGTGTGCGCGCCTACCGCTGGTCGGCGGTGCTGGTCGGCTTTTCCGGCGTGATCGTCATGCTAATCCCGCAATTCGACGTCGGCCATTATGCCGCGACCGGCGTCGCCGCCACCGCCGCGGTCGGCGCTACGCTGGCGACGCTGTCGGCGTTCTGCAACGCCGGCACGGTGATCCAGACCCGCCGCCTCACGCAGAGCGAGACGACGCCGTCCATCGTGTTCTATTTCTCCATCGTCTGCGCCATCGCCGGCGTGCTCACGCTGCCGTTTGCTTGGCACACTCCGACGCTGTCGGAGCTGATCAAGTTGATTGCGCTTGGCGTGCTCGGCGGCGTCGCGCATATCTTCCTGACCGAGAGCTATCGTTTCGCCGCGGCCTCCGTCGTGGCGCCGTTCGACTACACAGCGATGCTGTGGGCGTTGCTGCTCGGCTACTGGATGTTCGGCGAGCTTCCGAGCGCGCTGGTGTACGTGGGCGCCTTCATCGTCACCGGTGCTGGCCTATTCGTGATCTGGCGCGAGCGGCGGCTTGGTCTCAAGCGCGAGACGGTGGCCGAAGGTCCTCCAATGCCGGCCTGATTGTCAGGTCTGGAACGCCTTGAACGTGATGATCGTGTGCGTGTCCTTGATGCCGGCGAGGCACTGTACCTTTTCGTTGACGAAGTGACCAATGTCGGTGCCCGGCTCGACGTAGAACTTCACCAGCAGGTCGTAGTCGCCGGCAGTTGAATAGATCTCGGAGGCGATCTCTGCTTCCGCCAGTTCGTCGGCCACCTGATAGGACTTGCCAAGCTCGCATTTGATCTGGACGAAGAACGGGGTCATGTCGTACCTCCGGCGCCGGTCGTTGCAATCCAGCAAAAAGGCGCCGCGTAGGCAAGGCACCCTTGCCTTGGGTGAGAGAGCGGACTAGGTAAATGGTGCAATCTCGTGGGGTGTCCGGCATCCGCCGGACTGAGAGGCCTCAATCAAAGGCCAACCCAACGAACCTGATCCGGGTCATGCCGGCGGAGGGAGAAGAGATGCGCCACCCCGAAACAGCAACACGCGACAGCCAGTCGCGCAGCGGTTTGCCGCACAGCGCAGCGGTGATGCTCGATCGCCTGCGCACGCAACGCCCGGCCGTTCACTGCATCACTAATACGGTGGCGCAGAATTTCACCGCGAATTTCCTGCTCGCCGCCGGCTGCGTGCCTTCAATGACGCTGTCGAGCGAGGAGATCGCCGCCTTCGTAGAGCGGGCGCAGGCGCTGCTGATTAACCTCGGAACGTTCGATCGTGAGCGCCGCGAGGCGACGGAGATCGCGGTGGAAACGGCAACGCGCGGCAATCTGCCGTGGGTGCTCGATCCGGTATTCATCGACCGCAGCCCCGCGCGCGCCGACTTCGCACGGCAGCTAGTTACACGCGGCCCACGCGCGGTGCGGCTCAACCGCACCGAGTTTTCCGCGCTGGCCGGCAACGAGCCCACGCCTGCCGCCTTGGCTGCCTTTGCGCGCGACAACAAAACCGTGGTGGGACTATCGGGCGAGACCGATCTGGTGGCCGACGGTGCACGCCTCTCCACTATCGCCAACGGACATTTGTTGATGGCTAAGGTGACCGGCATGGGCTGCGCCGCTTCTGCGCTGGTTGCGGCCTGTCTCGCGATCGAAGCAGATGCCTGGCGCGCGACCGCCGCGGCGCTGCTAATGCTCGGCGTCGCCGGCGAATTGGCGGCCGCTAAGGCAAATGGGCCCGCGAGTTTTGCGCTGGCCCTTATCGATACGCTGCATAGCCTCGATGGACCGACCTTGCTCGCGCACGCCAGGGTGACCTGATGGTCGACCGCCGGCTTTATGCCTTGCTCGACCCGGCCGTCGCCGGCGGGCGTACTTTGATCGACCTCGCCGCGCGCGTTGCAGACGTCGCCACGCTTGTGCCGTTGCGCCACAAGAATTCGGATACGGCGCCTGATCCGGCGCAGGCCGCGCGGGAATTGCGCGCGGTGGTCAAATACGCGCTCAAGCGGCGAGAGACGTCATGACCGCGATCGCGCTCACCATCGCCGGTTCGGATTCGAGCGGCGGCGCTGGCATCCAGGCCGATCTGAAGACCTTTGCGGCGCTTGGTGTCTACGGCGCTTCGGTGATCACGGCCTTGACCGCGCAGAATACCCAAGGTGTCAGCGCTATCCATGAAGTGCCGCCTAGGTTCATAACGGCGCAAGTCGATGCAGTGTTTTCCGATCTCGCGGTCGAGGCCGTGAAGATCGGCATGCTGCCGCGCGCGGTGGCAATCGAAGCAGTGGCTCGCTCGCTCGCGTATCATAAGGCGAAGAACATCGTCATCGATCCGGTGCTGGTCGCCTCATCGGGCGACAAATTAGCTGCTGCTGACGCTGTCGGTGCGCTGCGCCGGCTGTTGATCCCGCGCGCAATGCTGGTGACGCCGAATCTGCCAGAAGCCGCCGCGCTGACCGGTGCGACGCTCGCGCGCAACGAAGCGGAAATGGAAGGGCAGGCGCGCGAGATCCTCGGCCTGGGGGCGCGTCATGTGCTGATCAAGGGCGGCCATGGTGAAGGCGATGAGGCCGTCGATCTGCTGATCGGCGAAGGCACGGTCGTTCGCCTCTCCGCAAAACGCATCACCAGCAAGAACACGCACGGCACAGGCTGCACGCTCTCATCGGCGATCGTCGCCGGACTGGCCAAGAAGCGCGATATCGTCGCCGCAACCCAGGATGCCAAGAAATTCCTCACCGCTGCCCTCGCCAAAGCCGATCAACTCGAAGTTGGCCACGGCAGCGGGCCGTTGCATCATTTTTATAAGCAATGGAGTGCATCATGACCACGCGACGCAACTTCATCATCGGTGCCGCTACCGCCGGAGCGCTGGCGATGCCGGCCATTGCCCGCGCGCAAACCCTCAAGTGGCGCATGGTGACTTCGTGGCCTAGGCGACTGCCCGGACCGGGCATGTCGGCCGAGCGCGTCGCTGAGCGCATCCGCACACTTTCCGGCGGGCGGATCGATATTACCGTATATGCGGCCGGCGAAGTGGTGCCAGCGTTTGAGGTGCTGGGCGCGGTTGGCGGCGGTGTCGCCGACATCGGTCATAGCGCCTCGTTTTATTGGCAGGGCAAGATGCCGGCGGCGGCCTTCTTCACCACGGTGCCGTTCGGGCTGACGCCCGCTGAGCACGTCGCCTGGATCGACGCTGGCGGCGGCCAGGCACTGTGGGACGAACTCTACGCCCCGTTTGAGGTGAAGCCCTTCATGGGCGGCAATACGGGCGTCTGCATGGGTGGCTGGTTCCGCCGCGAGATCGCCAGCCTCGCCGATCTGCGCGGCTTGAAATTGCGCTCACTCGGCCTCGGCGGCGAGGTCTATCGCCGGCTCGGCGCCACGCCGCAGACCACGCCGCCAGCGGAGATCCTCACCAGCCTGCAATCCGGCGTCATCGATGGGGCCGAGTTCGTCGGCCCCGGCACCGACATCGCGCTCGGGCTCTACCGCGTTGCGCCGTTCTATTATTATCCCGGCTTCAACAAGCCGAATGGCACCGGCGAATGCATTGTCGCGTTGAAGGCGTGGGATGCGCTCTCCGCCGAGCTCAAGGCGATCGTCACGCATGCCTGCGCCACCGAAGCGAACTACGCACTCGCGGAGATGGAACGGCTCAACGCGCAGGCGCTCGCTTCGCTAGTCAACGAGTACAACGTCAAGCTCACCGCCTTCCCTAACGACCTCGTCGCTGCCGCGCACAAGCAGGCCGCCGACGTCGTCGGCGAGATCGGCTCGCGCAGCGAGATTGCCAGGAAGGTGCACGCGTCGTACGTCGCATTCCGCGACCGCACTGCGCCCTGGTCGCGCATCTCAATCGAATCGGTGTTGCGCGCCCGCGGCGTCTGAGCCTTTTTAATCACACGGTCGCGCTCCGGAAGCCGCTCCGTTACGGATAACCCAGGTACGAATCTAGGACTTATTTCAGTTTTCCAGTGTTCTTCAATTTTTGAGTTTTTCCTTCGGGGCTGTTGAACAGTGTCGCCGTCTTTGCTAGCGGCATGTCCGCCATCTCCCATTTCGGGGGCCGTTTCATAAGGGGCGATCATGCGTATTGCAGCGGTGCAAGACCCAAAGGGCAAAATTTTCGGCGCCATCGAAGGCGACAGTTTTCGCCCCTTTTCTGTCGGCGGCGCCTCACTGCGCGATCTGCGCCATGTCATCAAGTTGGTGGGCGAGCGAGCGTCGGCGCCGGAATACGGCACGCCAATCACGATCGCCAAAGCCAAGCTCGCCGCGCCGCTAGGTCCGCTCATGAAGAATGTGATCTGCGTCGGCAAGAATTATTATGATCACGCTAAGGAATTTGCCCAGAGCGGCGTCGATCAGTCGGGCGACAAGCAGGAAGCGCCTGCCGACCCGGTCGTCTTCACCAAATCGACTTCATCGGTCGCGGATCCGGGGCAGAAGATTAACATCTCGGCGGACTCGACTCACACCGCCGATTACGAAGGCGAGCTCGGCGTCGTCATTGGCAAGCGCTGCAAGAAGATCGCGCACGCCGATGCGCTGAACTATGTCTTTGGCTACACTATCGTCAACGATCTTACCGCTCGCGCGGTGCAGCAGAAGCACAAGCAATGGTTCCTCGGCAAAAGCCTCGACGGATTCTGCCCGGTCGGGCCCTACCTCGTAACGCGTGACGAGTTCGGCGTGCCGGCGGAACAGGAACTGGCGACGTATGTGAACGACGAACGGCGGCAGTTTGCCAAGTTAAAGGATATGATTTTCGACGTGCCGACCTTCATTGAAACGGTCAGCGCCTATGTCACATTGGAACCGGGCGACCTATTAGCGACCGGCACGCCGGCCGGCGTCGGTATTGGATTCGATCCGCCCCGTTATTTGCAGCCCGGAGACGTAGTTCGCATATCCATCTCCGGGATCGGCGAGCTCACTAACCCAGTAGTCTGAAGCGCCAGCAGGCCTTATAAGAGCCTTGAGCAAGAAGAATTTCGGCCGGTCTTGCGAAATATCAATGCTGTCATGAACGGGCGCGGTTCAGTCGGCCGATTGTTCCGACTTGGCCGGCCCTGAAAAAAACGCCGCACTATCATTCCTATAAACCCTGCGAGAGGAGTAAACGGATGGCCACTGCAACCCCCTGGAAAACGAACGATTGGTTCGTTAGCGAATGGAATTACGCGCCTGAAGTCACCAAGGACTTCAAGTTCGCCAAGAACATCAAGGTCCACGACGTTACCTTGCGGGATGGCGAACAGCAGACCGGCGTTATCCTGTCGAAGGATGAGAAGATCCGCATCGCGGAAGCTTTGGCTGAGGCTGGCGTGCACCGCATCGAAGCCGGCATGCCGATTGTGTCACCGTCCGACCGCGACGCCATCAAAGAAATTGTCAAACGCAATCTCGGCCCGCAAATCTTTTCCTTCGCCCGCTGCATGAAAGAAGACGTGCAGCGCGCGATCGACACCGGTGTTAACGGCGTCGTGATGGAAATCCCGTCCTCTAAGCACATGGTCGATCTCGCCTATCGCTGGCCGATGGAAAAGGCGATCGAGACTTCAATCGAGGCAACCTCCTTCGCGCACAAGAACGGCCTTGAGGTCGTGTTCTTCCCGATCGATTTCTCGCGAGCCGAACTGAAGTGGGCGATCGACCTGATCGAAAGAGTCGGCAGGGAAGGACACATGGACGCGCTGGCGCTAGTCGATACCTTCGGCGTGCTGTCGCCCCATGCGATGAAGTACTTCGTCACCGAGGTGCAGAAGCGCATCAACAAGCGGCTCGAAGCTCACTTCCACCAGGACTTCGGCATGGGGGTTGCCAACACCATCATGGCGCTGTCGCTCGGCGTCGAAGTGATGCACACCACCGTGCTTGGCATCGGCGAACGCTCCGGCAACACGCCCATGGAAGACGTGGTGATGGCGCTCAAGACGATGTATGGCGTCGACGTCGGCGTCGACACCACTAAGCTCACGCCGCTGGCCAATCTAGTGCAGCGCCTCACCGGCGTGTTCGTGCCGACCAACAAGGCGATCGTCGGCTCGGGCCTCTACCAGATCGAGTCAGGCATCATCGCCTCGTGGTTCAAGAACTGCGGCGAGAAGAACGCGACCGAACTGTTCCCGATCCGCTGGAGCGCAGTCGGCCAGCCGCCGGCTGAGGTCGTAATGGGCAAGGGTTCGGGCATCGACTCGGTGAACATGTGGCTGCAGGACGTCGGCATGCAAGTGTCGGAAGAGGACGCCATGAAGATCCTGCAGGCGACCAAGCTGCATTCGCTGAAGAACAAGAAGATGCTCACGCACGCCGAATTCCGCGATCTCGCGAAGAGTGTGCTGAGTCGCACGCAACAGCAGGCGGCTGAGTAATCTTCACTGCTAAACGCTAACGACGAAGCCCCGGGCAAGACCGGGGCTTTTTATTTTGCGCTTGCGTGGCTCACGCCTTGAACGGCACGATTTTCTGTTTCTGCGTGCCGAGGCCGTCGATTCCGAGCTCGACCACGTCTCCCGGCTGCAGGTATTGCGGCTGCGTCTTCCGCCCCAAGCCGACGCCGGCGGGGGTCCCGGTGACGATCACGTCGCCAGGCTCGAGCACGAAGAACTGCGAGCAGTACCAGACGATGTGGCGGCAATCGAAGATCATGTTGGCGGTGGTCCCGTTCTGCCGCAGCTCGCCGTTGACCCTCGTCCACATTTTGAGGTTCTGCGGGTCCTTGATCTCGTCCCTGGTGACGAACCATGGGCCGAGCGGGCCGAAGGTCTCGGCGCCCTTGCCCTTGGAAATGGTCTGCCCGTGCTCTATCTGGAATTCGCGTTCGGAGACATCGTTGCCGATGCAATAGCCGGCGACGACATCCATGGCCTTCTCTTTCTCAAGGTAGCGCGCGCGCTTGCCGATGATGATAGCAAGCTCACATTCGTAATCGAGCTTGGTTGAATTCTTCGGCACCATGGTGTTGTCGTTCGGGCCGCAGATGCAGCTCGGCGCCTTGTTGAACACCACCGGTTCCTTCGGGATCGGGTTGCCGCCTTCCGCGGCGTGGTCGGAATAATTGAGTCCGATGGCGAGGAAGTTGCGCACGCGCCCGATGCAGGGTCCGAGGCGCGGTTTGCCGGGAACAACCTTCAGGCGATTCAAATTGGCCTTCTTGATCTTAGCGAGGCCACCTGAGGCGAGCATGGCGCTGTCGATGTCGGACACGATGCGCGACAGGTCGCGAATCTTGCCGTCGGCGTCGATGATGCCGGGCTTCTCGCGGCCAGCCGCTCCATAGCGAACAAGCTTCATGGTTTCTCCGTGACGTCTGTCTTTGAAAGTTGCGCACAGGCGGGTCGGGCCGATCATGCGCCGGCGGTGATGGAGGAGCAAGATGTAGGTCAGCGCTGGTCGATTGTTTGAGGCCCCAAGTTGTCCGCGCCTGCGGCGTCTTTGCACGTATCCTCATCTTTGCGATTGGTGCCGCAAGTGGGTAGCGGGGTGTCGGGCAGCAGCCACTGCCAGATGTGCTTAAGGTCTGAATTAGTACGGCAGGGTCGTTCGACCATGCGGCAAAGTATGGATACTGGCGGGGGAGCGCGCCAGAGGCCGCGAGCAAACGCGTAGAGCCCTGCCGCCGGCTGATCCGAGTCCCGCGACGTAGAGAAACAGCCCGTCGATCCGGCTCTGGGCGTTCGGGCCGAACACGTGACGGTATCCATGAGCCAGCTCAACAGCAATATGCCGGTCAGCACCGTCCTTGCGCTCGATTGCTTAACCGAATTTACGGTGGAGCACCCGTGACATTCCGTAAGCTGAAATGAAATACGCGGTAACAGGCGCAAAAAATCGTGTCCGCGTACTGCCATGGTTAGGCAAAGTTAAACGGCCACTGCTGGATTTCGAAATTCAGTTTCACCATGGCCTAAAGCCAGGCTGGGTAAGATGCGCTGCGTGGTGCCGAACCGGGCGGAGAATCCATGGACATGGAAGAAAGACGCAAGGGCGGGCGCCATCGCACGTTGAAGCCGGGAAAAATCAACTTCAGTCTTGCGAGCAGCATCAACTGCGGCGTGCGCAACCTGTCGCGGGGCGGCGCGTGTCTAGACGTGGCGAGTCAGATCGGCATTCCGGATGATTTCGTGCTGGTGGTCGAGTCCGATCACGTGTGGCAGCGTTGCCGGGTGATCTGGCGCACGGCGACGCGGCTCGGCGTGGAATTCGCAGCCTAAACGTTGCTTGGTTGGGGGGCACCGAGTTGCCCCCAGAATATCAACACTCTCATTTTTCCTTCCTTCTTACTGATGTTTCCTTCGGTGGGCCGGCTTGTCGAGTTATGTGGCAGTAAAGCAACAGTATCCTAAATAATGTGCAATTTACCCATTCCCGCCAACTCGTTGGCATTGTCGGCGGGCGACTCCACAGGCACCATGTAAGCATTCCGCTACATGCGTTCGTTCTCTTCCGTTCTGTGCAACGCGGTAGCAAATGGGGGCTTCATCATGTCGGTCCGGGGACTTAGGGCGTTGCTGCTCGCATGCGGCAGCCTTGGGGTATTGATTGCAGCGAGCCCTGCCGCAAATGCCGGCGGTCTCGGGATTCGCGAACAGAGCGCCTATGGGGAGGGCACATCGTACGCCGGTGTCGCTGCGGGCGGAGACCTGTCCACTATGTTCTGGAATCCGGCGGTTATGACGCAGTTTGCCGGCATCCAAAGCTCGTCGACATACGCTGGCATTTTGCCCTATTCGTCACATTTTCCGAGCGCGGGCAGCACTTTTGCTGGACCACCATTTCCGGGCCCACTCACCCCACTAGTTGCGGTGCCGCAAGCCGGCACCGGCAACACTAGCAATGCTGCGCTGCTCCCAGGCACTACCGTTTCCTATCAGATCAACCAGAATCTTTGGGTAGGCCTATCATTCAATTCGCCTTTCGGCCTTTCGGTCAGCTTTCCCGAGAATTGGGTTGGCCGCGATTACGGGGCAAGTGATTCAAACCTGACGACTTACAACGTGACGCCAAGCGTTGCCTACCGCATCAATGATTGGATCAGCATCGGAGCGGGCATGCAGATTCAATATGCCAACTTGGCTTTTCAACACGGACTGAGCGCATTCCAACAACAGGTCCCAACACCCATCCCCGGTTTTTTTGTTTCCGGCTTAGTTCCGTCGCCGGTTGATGCAAAATTGTCGGCCAATGGATGGGGTTACGGCTTCACAGCGGGCGTCACTTTGACACCGACGCCTGCTACGGTCATCGGTCTCGGTTATCGTTCAGGCATCGACCAAAAGTTCTCGGGGACCTTAACATTGCCGCCCCCGGCTTTAGGAGGTCCAGGCGCTCTTCCAGCAAACCTTACGGTCAACGCGCCTAGTATCCTGTCCCTCGGTCTCCGGCAGCGCATCGATCCACAATGGACACTGCTCGGGACGGTCGAATGGACCAACTGGAATCGCATTGGCACTTCGGTCATATCGACGCCGCTGCCGCCGTCACCGTCTTTGACCCTGCCGTTCCAATGGAAGGACGGTTGGCTATTCTCAATCGGCGCTGAATATAAAGCGTCCGATCGGCTGAGCTTGCGTACCGGTTTCGGCTATGAAATTTCGCCCGTCACCGATCAAGTGCGTATGCCGGTAATACCCGATAATGATCGGTTCTGGGCATCGATTGGCGCAAGCTACCAGATTTGGCGGGGCTTAGTAGCCAATTTGGCTTACTCGCACATCTTCTTCCGAGACACGTCGATCAATATATCGGCGGCCTCCGGCAATCCATGGTTCGCTACATCAATAACATCCGCCAACCCTTCTGGCGTCGCCTATATCGGCAGCGTGCAATCGCATGTTGACATCCTTTCGATTGGTGTGGCGTGGCGCTGGGATGAGGTGTTGGGAGCGGGAGCGGGACCGCAAAAATAAGCGCTTCGCTTATCATAATGAGGCCGGCGGCGACGGCGGCCTTTTTGCCAATCGCGCTGGGTCAGAACGCGCCGTTGAAATTGCCGCCGTCGATTAGCAAATTCTGGCCTGTTATGTAGCCGGCCTGTGCCGAGCACAGGAATGCGCAGGCTGCGCCGAATTCATGCGGTTGGCCGAAGCGCTTGGCCGGAATGGTGGCGGCGCGCGTGGCGGCGGCCTCCTCGACGCTTGTGCCTTTTTGCTCAGCCCATTTCTTCAGCGTGCCACGCAGACGATCGGTTTCGAAGGCGCCAGGCAGCACGTTGTTGATGGTCACGTTGTTGCTCGCGACAGTGCGCGCGACGCCGGCGAGAAAGGCGGTCAATCCAGCGCGCGCGCCAGATGACAGATCGAGGCCGGGCAGCGGGGCCTTTACTGACCCCGAGGTGATATTCACAATGCGGCCGAATTTGCGCTCGGTCATTGGGCCGATCACCTTCTGAATCAGTTCGATTGCAACGATCATGTTGGCGATCACACCGTCGATCATCTGCTGACGGGTGAGCTCACGGAAATCGCGCAGCGGCGGACCGGCATTGTTGTTGATTAGGATGTCCGGGGCAGGGCAGGCGGCGAGCAGCGACTTCTGTCCAAGCGGCAAGGCGACGTCGGCGGCGACCGTGGTGATCTTGGCACCGGTCGCCTTGCCGATCTCGGCCGCGGCGGTCTCCAGCGTCTTGGTGTCGCGGCCGTTCATCACGACTTCGCAGCCGGCCTCAGCCAGCGCGCGCGCGGTGGCCTTGCCGAGCCCGCGGCTCGACGCGCAAACGATGGCCCTGCGGCCGGCGATTCCGAGATCCATAGGAGCACCTCGTGGACGTGATGTTTTTGTGAGCAGCGAATGTCAGGCTCGGAGCTTTGGGCGTCAACCCCTCTCGCTTCGTTGTCGCACTCGGTTGCTGTCTCTCACGGATCGAATCGCGTTCGACGACTAGGCGAAGGCTGCGAGATCACTGACATCGATCTTTGGCCTCTGCACGTTGACGCGTTTCCGGCGCAGCGAAATGCAATCGCCGCGTAAAGTTAATATAGGTAAACAACACCGTCATAAAACTGAGACGCCGCACTGGTAATGCTGGCAAGCATGGATCTCACATCGGAAATCGTCGCACCGTGACGTCAGACGACACGCGACGCTTTCGCGCGCTGTTCATTTCCGACGTCCACCTCGGCACGCGCGGCTGCCAGGCCGACAAACTCCTCGACTTCCTACGCCGGCACGAAGCCGACACCATCTATCTGGTCGGGGATATCGTCGATGGCTGGGCGCTGCGCTCGTCGTGGTACTGGCCGCAGGCGCACAACGACGTGGTGCAGAAACTTCTGCGCAAGGGCCGCAAGGGCTCGCGCATAATTTACATCCCCGGCAATCACGACGAATTCCTGCGCGGCTATTACGGCACGCATTTCGGCGGTATCGAGGTGGTGGAGAACGCCATTCACGACGGCGCCGATGGCCGCCTCTATCTGGTTGTGCACGGCGACATGTTCGACATCGTGGTGACGCAGGCGCGCTGGCTGGCACTGCTCGGCGATAAGGCCTACGAATTAGCACTCACCGCCAACCGGCTGTTCAACGCGCTGCGCCGCGTGCTCGGTGTACCATACTGGTCGCTGTCGAAATGGGCCAAGTTGAAGGTAAAAAACGCGGTGAATTACATTGGCGCGTTTGAGAAAGCGCTGGCGACTGAGGCGGATCATCATCAGGTCGACGGTGTGATCTGCGGCCACATCCACACCGCTGCGATGCATGACGATTTTGGCGTGCGCTACATGAATTGCGGCGACTGGGTGGAGAGCTGCACGGCGATAGCCGAGCGCTATGACGGCTGCTTTGAGATCATCAGCTGGACCGAGATTGGCCGCGACGCTGAACCGGAGCCGGCTCTAACGCAGGCAGCTGTACGGGCACAAGCCGCATGAAAATTCTGGTCGCTACCGACGCGTGGCACCCCCAGGTCAACGGCGTGGTGCGCACGCTCGGGCAAGTCGCGCGCGAGGCACGCGCGCTCGGCGCGGAGCTCGAATTCCTCACGCCGGGCGATTTCCGGACCCTGCCGCTGCCGAGCTATCCGGAGATCCGCCTGGCGCTGCCGGGGCCGGGAGAGATCGCGCGTCGTTTCGACCGTTCGCGGCCGGACGCCGTTCATGTCGCGACCGAAGGCCCGCTCGGTCATGCCGTGCGGCGGCTTTGCACGCGGCGCCGCCTGCCGTTTACCACTAGCTTCCACACACGCTTTCCGGATTATCTGGCGGAGCGACTGCCGGTGCCTGAACGCTTGACCTGCGGAGTCACCTGGGGCTGGCTGCGGCGATTCCATTGCGCAGGCGCCGCGGTGCTGGCGGCGACTCCGACGCTCGCCGCGGAACTTAGCGCGCGCGGCTTCACGAACGTGAGGCTATGGCCGCGCGGTGTCGACGCGGATTTGTTTCGACCCCGGGGTCGCGGGGTGCTGAACCTACCGCGTCCGGTTTTCCTCACCGTTGGCCGCCTCGCGGTGGAGAAGAACATCGAAGCCTTTCTCAAGCTCGAATTGCCCGGCAGCAAGGTCGTGGTCGGTGACGGACCGGCGCGCGCTCAGCTGGCGAAGTCCTACCCGGACGCGGTGTTTCTTGGCGCGCACCACGGCGAGACGCTGGCCGACATCTACGCGTCCGCTGACGTGTTCGTTTTCCCGAGCCGCACCGATACTTTTGGACTGGTGCTGCTCGAGGCGCTCGCAAGCGGCGTGCCGGTTGCGGCGTTTCCGGCTACGGCGCCCCGCGACGTGATCGGCGAGGCGCCGATCGGCGTGCTCGACGAGAATCTGCGGTGCGCCTGCCTGGAGGCGCTGGAACTGTCGCGCCACGACTGCCGCGACTTTGCTGTGGCCATGACATGGCAAAAGAGCGCCAACAAGTTCCTTGAGCACGTGATGCAAGCGACACGTTGCAAAGCTACGCCGCTGCCTGAGGACCCTTGCGGCCGTGTGTTGCGCGGCGTTAGCCTTGCAGCATGGGCGCCATCGACAAGATCAATCCCTCCATCGCCGACATAGACGCAGCGGCTAAGCAGTTGGCCGGCGTCGCGGTGCGCACGCCGCTGATCAATGCGCCGGCGCTCGACGATCGGCTCGGCGCACGTGTGTTTCTGAAAGCCGAGACTTTACAGCGCACTGGCTCGTTCAAATTCCGCGGCGCCTACAACAAGATTTCCTCGATACCCGTCGAGCGGTGGGCGGCCGGCGTGGTGGCCTATTCGTCCGGAAACCATGCACAGGGTGTTGCGGCGGCCGCAAAGCTGCTTGGCTTGGGCGCGACCATCGTAATGCCGAGCGATGCGCCGCACCTCAAGCGCGAGCGTACCGCGGCACTCGGCGCCGAGATCGTGCTCTACGACCGCGAGAAGGAAGACCGCGCAGCGATCGCCAAGAAGATCGTGAGCGAACGCGGCGCGACGCTGGTGCCGCCCTATGACGATCCGCTGATTATTGCTGGGCAGGGCACCATCGGCCGCGAGATCGTAGAGGATCTCGACCGATTGGGCGTGAAGCCGGAGACCGTCGTGGTGGGCGCTTCCGGCGGCGGGCTTGCGGCGGGCATCTCCCTCTACGTCAAGGCGCGAGTGCCTTCGGCGAAGTTCTACACGGTCGAGCCGGAGGGTTTCGACGACACGCTCCGCTCGTTCAAGAGCGGCCAGCGCGAGCACAATGAGCGCATGAGAGGCACCATCTGCGACGCGCTGATGACCAACACGCCGGGCGAATTGACCTTCCCAATTAACCGCGAGCTGATCGGCGAAGGCCTCATTGCCAGCGACATCGAGGTCGCTGCCGCGGTGCGCTATGCCTTCAACGAACTCAAGCTCGTGGTGGAACCGGGCGGTGCCATCGGTCTCGCGGCGCTACTCGCCGGCGAGCTCGACGTGAAGGGCAAAGTGGTAGTCGGCGTGCTGTCGGGCGGCAATGTCGACGCCGAGCTGTTCTCCAAGCTGATTACGTAGACAGCGCCAGCCGCTCTTGCTCGCTTAGCGCCAAGATGGAGTGAGCGGATCAGACCCCGGCGTGGCCGGCGCGCCGGGAGGCGCGCTCGGAGTCTTGGACTCGGCGACCACGGACTTGTTCTCAACGCAATCGATCGCCCGCATGATCGCGGCGCCCGGCACGACGGCGATGGCGGGGTGCTTGCGCGTCCGGCGCTGAGATTGGCAGCTCTGGTTCATCCGGCCGCGGCACTACGGCGAGGTGCCCGCGTGCCGCCCCCGGCAGGGCGGGCGCAGTTTTATCAGTCGGGGCCGCAGCCGCGACTGCCGTCCCGGCCAGAGCGTCGAGACGCCGCTGGAGCAGGTCGAGCAGCGGCTTGAGCTTGGTTACCTGCGTCACCGGGCCTGCGGTGTCGATCTCCGGCCGCGCCATGCGGATTGCGACCAGCAGCATGCGCAGGTCGTCGCGCAGCCGATGCGCAACGGAAGCATCGGCTTTGAGCCGCAACTCGATGCGCATGATGGCGGCGAGCAGCGTTTCGGTGTCGGCCTGGCGGGTGCGGCGGGCATGTTCAGCGAGCAGCCTGCACCCACGCTCGCTTTGCGAGACCAGCGCGCAAAATGCCTGGGAGTGCTTCGCTTGGCGGGCCCGGCGGCGGCACTAGCGGCTCGGTCGGCATGTGTTATCCGTGACTGGCCGTTTATGAAGGAGGCCGCTTGATTCGGCCAGCAAAGGTGGTGCCATGCGGCCCCCCGGTCCCCTGCAAGTTGGCTTTGCCCCGCGGCTCGCAGCCTTCTACGCCGGCCTGTTCGTCATGGGCGGCATCCAATTGCCGTTCTTCCCAGTCTGGCTGAAGGCCAAGGGACTGGAGCCGCGCATGATCGGCCTAGTGCTGGCGATACCAATGATCGTACGCGTATTCGCAATTCCACTGGCGGCAGGCACCGCCGACCGGCACGACGCTCTGCGCGCGGTGTTAGTGGTGGCGAGCTGGCTGACGGTCGTAGGCTATGTCGCGGTCGGCTTGGTCGAGGGCGCAACTGCGATCCTGATCGCCTACGCGTTGGCCTCGCTGGCGCTCACGCCAGTAATGCCGCTCACCGAGACTTATGCGCTGAAGGGTCTATCTGCGCGCGGCCGCGCTTATGGGCCAGTGCGGCTATGGGGTTCGGTCGCCTTCATCGCCGGCAGCTTCGTCGCAGGGCTCGCCGTCGATCTCACTCCGGCGCGGCATCTCATCTGGCTAATCGTGGCGGCGAATGTGATCTGCGCGATCTGCGCGATGGCACTTGAGCCGATCGCCAGCGCGCACCCGACGATCAAGCCGGCGGGTATGCGTGAGCATCTCTTGCACGACCCCGCATTCATCGCGGTGCTGGCGGCGGCAAGCCTCATCCAGGGCAGCCACGCCGTCTATTACGGCTTCTCTGCGCTGCAATGGCACGGTGCCGGCCTCGATGGTACGGCAATCGCAGGCCTCTGGGCACTCGGCGTGTTGGCGGAGATCGTGCTGTTCGCGTTGCAAGGACGATTGCCGCCGTTCCTTAATCCCCTCTCGCTAGTGACGCTCGGCGCCGCCGGTGGCGCGGTGCGTTGGGCGGCGATGGCGTTCGATCCGCCCGCTGTCTTGCTGCCCTGGCTGCAGCTTTTGCACGCGCTGTCGTTCGGCGCCACGCATCTCGGCGCGCTCGGCTTTGTCGCGCGCAGGGCCCCGCCCGGGCAGGGCGCGACCGCGCAAGGGTATCTCGCAATTGCGCTCGGCCTGGTTATGGCGGGCGCTACCAGTCTGTCGGGGTGGCTCTACGGGGCGTTCGGTGGCCGCGCGTACGCGGTGATGGCGCTAGCGGCGATCGTTGGCGGCGCTTGCGGGCACGTAGCGCAGCGTGCGCACCGAGCCCGTGTAACGAGGCCCTGAGCGCAGATGCACGCGTTGCATCGCCGGGCCCTCGCAGCTGGCGACGATGCCGTTAAGCTCGCTGCCCTCCATGTAGATCATATGGCGCGACAATCCGCCATGCCGGCTGATCCAGCGCCGCACCGATGGCGGATAGATACGCCACAGCGCCTGCGTGCCCATCGGGCTGGTGATCGGACGACCATCTGTGTTCGGCGCCCATGCGGCGTGGAAGCCGAAGCGCGCGCGCGGCGTCGCACAGATTTGCTCGCGCGGGAGCAAGCCAAGCACCAGCGTGCAGGCCGACAGGCAATTACCGTCGACGATCACGCGCTCGCCGGACGTGCGCACTGTCGCGAAGGTCTCCAGGTATTGGCCAATCTGGCCGCCGCGGTCTTCCGCGATGCGCATCGTGGCAGACGCCGACGTGACGCCGCAGACAAACACGGCAAGGCAAAGTAACAAGTCCCGAATACGCATGCTGATCCCCCGCTGTGCCGGTGGGTTGCTCAACGCAACTTCTCATAAGTCTAGGCTAGGCGGACGCCCGTTGGGAAGACTTGGTTAACAATCCACAGCAGACAATTCGGTAACAAAATCATAAATTTGATATAGTGGCGTTGAGACCTCACTGCTCGAATTGAGCGAGATAACGGCCATCAGCCCCAAAGCGCGGGCGTGGCCGGGAACACCAGGCCGTCGCGGTAGGCGAGGCCGTCGAACCGGTCGCGGGCGAGGAGCAGCGGACCGTCCAGATCCACATAGCGCGCCTTCTGGGCCACCAGCATGGCCGGCGCCATAGCTAGCGATGTCGCCACCATGCAGCCGGCCATGATGCTGAAACCGAGCCGCTCAGCCTGCGCGGCCGTGGCCAGCGCCTCGGTGAGCCCACCAGTCTTGTCGAGCTTAATGTTGACGGCGTCATACTTGCCGGCAAGCGGCGGTAATGAGGCACGGTCGTGCACACTCTCATCGGCGCAAACGGGGATCAACCGTTTGAGCCCGGCGAGGGCCTGGTCGCGGCCGTCCGGCAAGGGTTGTTCCACCAGTGCCACGCGAGCTTGTGCGCAGGCGGCAAGATTGGCCTCGAGATTGCGATCGTCCCAGCTTTCATTGGCGTCGACGATCAGCGTCGCCTCCGGCGCGGCGGCGCGCACCGAGGCGATGCGGGCGGGGTCGCCGTCTCCTCCGAGCTTGACCTTCAAGAGCGCGCGGCCGGCGGCCTTCATGGCGGCTTCCGCCATGGCGGCCGGTGTACCGAGCGAGACCGTCAAAGCGGTGATGAGGGCATGCGGGGCAGGAAGGCCGGCGAGCTCGTGCACCGGACGACGACTACGCTTAGCCTCGAAGTCCCAGAAAGCGCAGTCGAGCGCGTTGCGGGCGGCGCCGGGTCGCATGGCTTTCTGCAGGCTTGCGCGGTCGAGTCCGTCGGCGAGCGGCACCCGCATCGCCTCGAGTGCGGCGGTGACGCTGTCGACGCTCTCGCCGTAGCGCGCATAGGGCACACATTCGCCGCGCCCGCAGGCCTTGCCATCGCCCAATTCGGCCACCACCACGACGGCCTCGGTCTTGGTGCCGCGGCTGATGGCAAAGGAGCCGGCGATCGGCCAGCGTTCGACGGCGAGCGTTAAGGTCAAAGATGAGGTCAAGGGAATCGGGCCCTATTCCGCCGAAGCCTCGGCGGCATCGCCGCCTGGGGTCAAGTCCGCCCAGCCGTTTATCCGCCTCGCCGCCGATGGTAAGATAATAAAATCAGAGGGTTGCCTAGCATGAGCACAATGTTGCTAGAAGGTTCCGCCCACGGAGAAAGGCTCCAGCTCTCCGGCATCGGCGCTTGGACCGCCGAGAACGCGCGACGCTTGGAGGCCGAGATCGACGCCGAGACACAGCGGCGAGAACCGATCAAGCGTGTCGACATCGACATGGCGCGGGTCGATCAGCTCGATACCTTCGGCGCTTGGCTGCTGGAGCGGCTATCGCGGACTTTCTCGGCGCGCGGCTGCACGACGCAGGTGTTCGGCTTGCGCGAAAACTACCGCGCTCTGGTGGACGAACTGCACGGTGTCAAAGAGGAGCCGGAACCGGCGCCACGCGGCAACCAGATCGCCTATGCGCTGGCCAAGATCGGCGAGAACATTGCGCTGGTTGGCCATTCCATCGCGGCGATGGTCAACATGTTGGGCGCGCTGGTGATGGCGGTGGGGCGCGCGGTTAGTCACCCGCGCAGCTTTCGCTTTACCTCGATGGTGCACCAGCTCGACAATGTCGGTTGGCGCGCAGTACCGATCATCCTGCTGATCACATTCCTGATCGGCTGCATCATCGCGCAGCAGGGCATTTTTCATTTCCGCAAATTCGGCGCCGACATCTACGTCGTCGACATGGTCGGCATCCTGGTGCTTCGCGAAATCGGCGTGCTCATTGTGTCGATCATGGTGGCCGGCCGTTCGGGCAGCGCCTACACCGCCGAGCTTGGCTCGATGAAGATGCGCGAGGAGATCGACGCGCTGCGCACAATGGGTTTCGATCCGGTCGAAGTGCTGGTCCTGCCGCGTATCGTCGCGCTGTTGATTGGCGTGCCGATCCTCACCTTCCTTGGCTCGATGGCGGCGCTCTATGGCGGCGGTTTGGTGTGCTGGCTCTACGGCGGCATCAGCCCAGATATCTTCGTGCACCGCCTGAAGGAAGCCATTTCGCTCGACACGTTCGAGGTCGGCATAATGAAGGCGCCCTTCATGGCACTAGTGATCGGCGTGATAGCTTGCGTGGAGGGGCTGGCGGTCAAGGGCTCATCGGAGTCGCTCGGCCTTCAGACCACCGCCTCGGTTGTCGAATCGATCTTCCTGGTGATCGTGCTCGACGGCTTCTTTGCCATCTTCTTCGCTTCCATCGGGATGTGAACGATGGAGAAGGGCAACGGCGGCCGCGAGATGATCATTGAAGTGCGCGACCTTGTGGTCGGCTTCGGCGACCACGTCGTCCTCGACCATGTCAATCTTGACGTCTATCGCGGCGAGGTCCTCGGCTTTGTCGGCGGCTCGGGAGCCGGCAAATCGGTGCTAATGCGCACCATCATCGGCCTCCTGCCGAAGCGCGCGGGCACAATCAAGGTTTTCGACGTCGATCTCATCTACGCGTCGGAGTCGCAGCGCCAGTCGGTGGAGCGGCGCTGGGGCGTGCTGTTTCAGCAAGGCGCGCTTTTTTCCTCGCTCACGGTGCGCGAAAACCTGCAATTCCCGATCCGCGAAAATCTCGAGCTGTCGGAGCGGTTGCTCGACGAACTGGTTGTCGCCAAGCTTGAGATGGTCGGTCTCGACGCCAACGTCTGCGAGAAGTTTCCCTCCGAACTGTCCGGCGGCATGACCAAGCGCGTGGCGCTTGCGCGCGCGCTCGCGCTCGATCCGGAAATCGTGTTTCTCGACGAGCCGACTTCCGGCCTCGACCCGATCGGGGCAGGCGATTTCGACACGCTGATAGCCACTTTGCAGCGTACCTTGGGCCTCACGGTATTCATGGTGACCCACGACCTCGACAGCCTGCACACGGTTTGCGACCGCATCGCGGTCCTGGCCGATGGCAGGGTGATCGCAGCCGGGACGATGGACACCATGCTTGCCTCGACTCACCCGTGGCTGCGGGCCTACTTCCACGGGAAGCGGTCGCGGGCGGGCCAGCGCGAACATGCAAGACCGAACGCCTAGCCGGAGCCGTCGATGGAAACCAAGGCGAAGGATACCAACGCCGCCAAGCGCCGCTAAAACTGAAATTTCGAATTGGAAGCCGCTAAATAGATGAGGCGGGCC
>Ga0207800_1000122_pt1 | contig 27812 bp, 25 predicted proteins | sample LuqExpMetageno11_FD_187769 | JGI IMG/M metagenome (GOLD analysis project Ga0207800, IMG submission 187769) | Tropical forest soil microbial communities from Luquillo Experimental Forest, Puerto Rico - Sample 11 (SPAdes) | ecosystem: Environmental > Terrestrial > Soil > Tropical forest ... | reverse complement strand
TGAAAATAAATTGACCATTGATTCTGCATCCTGTTTTGGGTAGTAAAGTAAAAGGATACAGAGTCAATACAATTTTACAGAAATTAAGGCACACTACCATATTTTTGACGATGAAGTGGAAATATGATGGAAATTCTTGTTTTTTTAGTGGTTATTTTTGGACTATTTGGTGTTTTTTTGAGTCAGTATATATCCCAATACAGAGAAATATATTTGCTGTGGTTGGAATATATATTGCAAAAACAGAAATTGAGATTAATGATAAACTATATTATACTGATCATGCTGTCCAATTTCTTATCATATTCATGCTTTTTGTAGTTATCTACCTACTAGATCAAGTAGATTTAAACATTAGTCGGACAAGTCCACCAGAAACAAATCCAGTTGATGAAAAATTGTTTGATCTATGGTGTAAATCAAACTGTTGTTCTTTTAAGAAAGAACCCTTTGCAAAAGAAACACAACCCACCAGAATGTATGAAATTCTTGCTGAAAAAATAAATGAGTATGAAATCAATATTGACGAGACTTATGAGATTGACGAGAAATCTATTTGCAACAATTTAATGGTTAATGTAATAAGTAAGAGAATCAATAACAAAACAAACGAAAAAAATGAAATACCAGATAATATAATAAAAAGAATGAAAATGAATGGCGATCTCGAAAAAAGACTTAATAGAAACAGAAAAAATGACTCCTCGTAAAATTCACGTGTTCATTATATTTCAATCCTTATCCTTATTTTGATGATGTATTTAAATCTAAAAGAGGATCCTTCCAAATCATCGTTAAAACTAAGGATCTAAAAGGCCTATTTTTGACAATATATCTGCAGTTAGAACTTCCCCATTTAAGGTACACTATAAAAACCATTTTTTTTTAAGAGAAATAATTTATAACAATCTTTAAAATCATTAAATAATTAATATAATACCTTTGTTTGTTCACAATTTATTTTTATTTATAATTGAGGCGTATGATGTCATTTTTACCCCTCTTAAATCCAATGATAAATGCAAGGAAAGAACGATATTTAATCAGTTAATTGACACATTTAAGCTTTTTAAATAGCAAATAGATCATTTAGTGGCTGTACCTTAATTCGGGGAGGACTGACACTATATTTAATTGGACAAATAAGGCTTAATAACCCTTAAAAAAACTAGTTATTTTCTGAGGGGGTTAATCTGAAAATAATCACAGCTTTAACTTTTAAATTAATAGTTGATTCATTTTGAAATCAAGAAACCGCTTTTCCCGATACTTTCTTATCAGACAAAATAATAATTTGTGTTTTAGGCAAAGTTTACCTTTATGAAAAAAATTATAATGTATGGAGTAATAACATTAAAAGCTTCAAGTTGTTAAAGAAAAAAACTATAAGCATGGTCGGTAACATAAGTAGACACTAATCTAATAGAAAATGAACTGCGTCATCATATGGGGAGGGTTTAGTGAGTATATCAGAGTTATCTTGGGGATTAAGGATTGTTTTATTTGGAGCGATAATTATATCACTTTTAATAATTTTTCACTAATTTTCATTTTTTATTTTTTGACGTAGTATTATTTCTGCAACTTTTCGGAGACAATGTACCTAAAATCTGGTTCCATTGCAAAAATCTAGTTATTTTACAAAACAACTGAAAACCTTCACAATTAGGAAAGTTAATCATTCTCATTGCCCGGAAAAATAGACTTAAAAGTACCAATTATTGCCTCAGAGTGTGAGAAGAAAATTTTTGCAACAGAACCGGGTAAGTTGTTTTCATATAATTAATTATTCATTTTAGACTAAATTTAGGGGACCTACAAAAAAGGCCAATATGAAAATATAACTTATACTTCTGGTTCAAATCAATATAAGAAGAAGTTCTCTATCTAATTTCTTTAGAAATAAATAGAACTTGTACATCAGGTGATTTTGACCGGAAGTAGAAGTTCTCATTAAAATAAATTCAATTGCGTTGATGGTACAGTTTGCCTTTTTGCTTTAGCTAAAATAACAGCTTCAAGATCACAATAATTGTCTTCGATTCTCTTCAAATCTGCTTCTGTAAATAAGGTGTAGATTACAGCTTCAACGTCATTTGCAACCGTAATATACTTGGTATTTCCACGGCCTTTAACAAATTCCGCATGAAGAATTTGTTCGTTATCAAGAGCTTTTATTCTGCCTGATACGTATGTATCACCGTTAGGATGTTGATCTATAATCTCGCATATCTTACGATATGCGGATAATACTATTCCAGTATGGGGTGACATATTGGAATTAATTTGTTTTATAACTTTATTGGAGATGTAAACAGCTAAAATGAGTAGTCTATCATGTAGTGGTATTTGTTTTAACATCTCTAATGTAACTCTATCGTTTACGACTTTCTCCGCATTATCCAGGCATTCTTTACTAATTTTAGTATCTTCTTTCTGTATCGCGATCTTAGCAGCTTCATAAAGTATATCTATTGCGTGTCGAGCGTCACCATGATATCTTTCTGATACAATCTTAGCACAATACCTAATGATATAATCCGAAAGTGCACCGTCTACGAAAGCTTCTTTTTTTGTTTGTAAGATTTCATATAATTCTTCTTCATTATAATTAGGGAAATCAATGTACCTGAATTTAGCTGAAGATAAAACATTAGGTCTAAGAGTGTCAAGGTAATCTTTCTTATTCGATGCTGCTATAATTCCTATGGATACATTACTTGATTGTATTTTCTGGTGTGAGAGCGCTCGACTAAACTGATAAAGTATATCATCGGGAGAATCAAACGAATTAATTTCGTCAAAAAATAGAATCAAAGTGTAAAAAGAGTGCTCTTTTGCCTTTTTATCAATGAATTTCCAGATATCATTTAAGTAGTAATAAAATTGAAATCCGGTTTTCATCTGAATGCCTGTTAACTGTGTTAGTATTTCGGTACATGCTAATGTTTCAGACCTAATAGCTGTACAGTCAATAATTATTGCATCAATTAAAATATCTTTAGCCTCGGATTTTAAACCATCTTGTAAAATATTAAGAACATATTTTACTGTAATCGTTTTTCCTACACCAGTATCTCCCCAGATATACATGTTTGACGGTTCACCACGTCTAAGTATAGCAGCTAAATTGTTAGCAATTGCCTGTTTCTGCGCATCTCTAGCGACTATTTTATCTGGGATATATCGAGCATTCAAGAGATTTTCGTTTTTCAAAATGCTGATGGGCTCTCGAAATAATTCAGAAAAAGCAGAAGGTTCTTTATTGATTTCTGTCTCGAGAATTTTATCACCGACTTACTAAAGTACTTGGTATTATATAGAACTTACGATTTGTTTTAAAATAAACCTGAATCTCTCAAAAGGGTTGCACGGTATCAATAAGCACATTTTATAAAGAACTTACGTTTATAATACTTTAGGTTAACCCCCCCTCCCTACTCAGAATTAGTTAGTATGTACTACAATAAAACTCAATAGAACTCCTAAGAAAAGTCAAATAATAGATTTGATGTATTTAAAGGATAAATACATATATCATAAATTTAATAACTAAACAACATGGTTTTTTTAATGTTTTTAACCAGATCTCTGGTTATCCTTTAGAGTCATCTTAAACAATTACTCATATCCTGACCTACCTACTGTATTACTTCTGAGTAGGGAGAGGGGGTCAACCGTAAGTTTTAGCCATGTAATAATCAGAAGTACTACCTCATGTGCATGTTTTTTTAGTAGCTTAAAATCGTAAGTACTTTACTTGCTACTATTTTTTATATATACACACAAAATCAGTTTCCTTCGCAAATGTGATATCTAGTCATATTAAACAAAGTATGAATTCTAATTTATTCAATTCAGTCTGTGATTATCCCTATTTGGATAAACCTCTTGCAATTGAAAGAAGGCTTTTTTAGTTCAAGCCTTCACTTTTAGGCTGATAATTTTGATACAAAAAGGAAATCGCTGGTACTAACTGAAATATCAGTTAAAGAAAAAAGTAAGATTTCAGGAAGGTAAATTCCTGGCTGGACCCCTATAAAATAACAAAATTGAAATTTGTAAAAATTAATTGTATGGTCGGTTCCGTTGCAAAAAATTTATTCTAAGGATATAATGAAATAAAAAGGACAAATAAAGAATCTAAATTACTTTGGCTTTAATGAAACTAAGTATATTAATCAATTATTTGGAATAGTTCTATAATATTGACACATCTTTTTGAGTATTTTGAGTTTTGTTTATTTTCCATAGATTTACATGCTTATTCTGAGATTTTTTGCAACGGAACCGATAAATGCAGCCCTCTAAAACCTTGTTGTGCTCCGATACTATGTAAGTAGCATAGTCACCGCGCCTACCCTGAAATTAATCGAAATTAAAAAACTTTGTATATTTTGACAGCTTAATAAAATATGTGAGGACGGACAAAGAACCTCGCATCCTATTTGTATTCATAACTATCTCGGACAGATCGTTGAGTGTTGTACTGATCATACAATGCTTGGATACAAGCTATAGTTGATATAACTAATATATTGCTTTAATATTAGGATTTTTTTCATCAGAACCGTCTGTTTTCATTTATGAAAGTCTTTTTTATCGTTTTGCATACATTTTTCAAACCATTCATTGTAAAGCGCGTCCAATTCATTTACTCTCTTTTGGAACATCCTCGCTGGAAACTCTTCCATAAAATCCTGCTTCTTACTTGCAGGGGGGTGATTAAATGCTTCATTAACGTTTTCAATACATTCTTCCAATTTTTTTGTGAATATTTTTGCATCTTGACTATCTTTTTCCTTCAGGACTCCTTTTAAAAAATCAGTTTCATAAAAGAGCTTACACACTTTATCATATATGTTATACTTTTGAAGATATCGATAATATACAATTTCGAAAACACTATCTTGTAAAGTACACGGTAGATCGTTAATTATTTTCTCTGATATCTCTTTTTTAACTTGATCTTGGGTACTATCTGGTCTCTTAGAAAGAAGAACTTCTGTTAATTTATCAAAAAATATATTTTCAACGATTTTTTCTTTAATATCCAAGTCTTGTTCATCAGCTGGATATTCTATTTCAAATAATATCGTTTTTAGTTCATCTTTTGAAATTTCGATGATCTGTTTTTTAGCCGGTGGATTCAGCAAATCATCGAGCAAAAAAGATTTGTCGTAAATAAAATTAATTTTTGAATTTATAATGTCTCTATACTCTTCTATTTGCCAAAGTTCATCGGCCCTTTTAAACATTGATTCAAAGTCACTGTTTAAAAAAACATTAAATAATGAGGGAACTAAAGATATATATATAAAATATTTTTTATAAAGTCTAGGTTGAATATCCGGAAAATTTTCATTTATGAGTATAGCCTTCGCTTTTGTGAAATCTTTCAACTGAATAGTTGGAAACTCTGTATCAATATTTTTCAAATTTCTAATTTTATTAATAACCCATTTATTCTCAAAACCATCTATCGGGGGTTTAATTTTTTCAATAAAATGATATTCGCTTTTCAATTTTTTTAGATGGTCTTCAATATTTTTTCTGTCTACAATTCCATATTTTTCTTTCAAGTGCTTTCTTATATCTGATCCAGATACTTCCCCTTTATTACTAAGAATATATTCTATAATTGCAATTTTTATTTCATTCTTTTTATAATGTTGTCCCTGACATCTTTTATTATTTGTAGTATCCATGTGTAATTACATATGTTGTATGGTATTAAAACTTAACTTTGTCTGTATGAATTACAGGGGATATTAACTGTTTTTTAAATCCCCGGGGGATTTTAATTTCTCAGAAAATAAATATATACATGCCTAGACATATGGGAATTGGTGTAAGAAGTATGTTTATATTTGGAAACCGAAAGGTGCAACAAATTCGCAAATCGTATTTAGTGTATTTGCCCATGGAATGGATTAAAGGTAAAGAAATTAAAAAAGGTGATAATGTAATAATTAAACTGCTTGATGATGGAAATTTGAAAATCTGTTCAGATCCTCAGTTCGAAAACTGCGACAAGGAGACCGGAGCCCCTGCTACAACTTAAAAAATAGGAGTGGTCAACACGACACCAAACATGATTGGAGAAAGACTTCCTTTAATGGCCTATGTCGATGTTTCAACCTTTATGAAAATAGAACAGCGGCGTGGAGACATAACACGCAGTAAATATGTAAGTAAATTACTAAAGAAAATTATGGAACAGTAATTAAAACAGAGAATTGGAAACTCAGAACAGGAGTGTGGCCTGTTCCAAGCTCAGAATCGTCACACGAAACGACGATGATTCAACAATAACTATACCGTTATCATACGATTTAAGAGTTTTGTGTGACTGTTCTGAGCCTCTTTTCTTTGTTTTCATCAACACAGATAGAGGCATCACTATGCAAACAATCAAACGTATAAAAAATCTGCAAAAAGTATTAATTCGACATCAGAAGATCACGTTATATGGAATGACTACTGTCAAAAACTACCTAAACAGACCTCTACTCATGTTCTAGGTTGGGTGGGTGATGAATTTGCCAAGCTTTGAATTTTTAGAGGTATTCTACGCTGAAAGGCAAGGATCCGGACAAGTACAGTATCTCTATGTCCTCCAGGAGGAAAACAGCAATGATTCTGAGCAGAGAGGCCTAATATGATTTCCGAGACCGCGATTTCTCTATATACCATCCCGCCCGGATCACCATACTGTAGCGATTGCAATATCAAAAATAACTGCCCTAGCACCGATACAGGGCCGGAAGAACCAATTTTGGAGCAGTATGCTGGATACTACACTGAAGTTTCCACAATCGGGGATTTCACACTGGATGAGTTTGCACACATGACGTGCGAAGAGTTTTTGGAGATGGGATATGCCAATGAAATGGTGATGGAGTACTTCTTCAGGTTGCAAGAGACAATTAGGACGCTTATTTGTATGGAGGCTTAAAAATGTCCTCCTCTAATGATAGGGACAAAATAGAGGAAATTAAAAACCGGCTTAACGTAGTCGATGTGATAGGGCGTGATATAGACCTACGCTCTATCGGAAATGGCAAATACGTGGGATCTGTTCCACCTGTGGGGAATAGTGGATCGAGTTTAAAGGTAGATCAACGCTTGCAGCTATGGAACGATATGAAGAACGGAAGGGGAGGAGATATCCTTGACTGGATAGGGCGCGGATTTAGCGACCCAAAAGGCGCAGACTTTCCAGAAGTACTTCGGATAGCTGCAGATTTGGCAGGCGTGGAGCTTGCAGAGATGACAGAAGAGGAAAGAGACGCAGCAAAAGAAAATGCTGATATTCATAATCTTTTCACCGAAGCAGCTGAAAACTACCACAAAAAACTAACTCAAGAGCTTTATGATTACATTTTTCAAAAATGGGGAATCACTAAAGAGACCGTTGATAATCTTAAAATTGGCTATGCAAATACAGGCAGGAACCTGGAAGAACTTGATAAGGAAACACTCAAAAAATCAGGGCTGGCTTACGTAAATGGGGGAATGTTAGGCGGTGAGGTCTTCCAAGGGCGAATAATTTTTCCATATTGGCACAATGGCAAAGTTGTCTACCTCATAGGCCGAGAAACCAACGAAACACCTGAGAATGAACGCGAAAAAGGGATGAAATACAAAAAGTTGTTAGTTCACAAAGAAAGGCATGAATATTTAAGCCCTTCAATACAAAACTCTCATTTTTACGGCGAGGACAGCCTAAGAGGGCAGGATTATTGCATTATTACGGAAGGAGTGGCTGATTGCGTTTCAATGTTACAGGCTGGCTTTCCTTGTATTTCTCCGGTTACAGTGCAATTCAGAGAGAAAGACCATCCTAAGTTATTGAGCCTTGTAAAAGGGCTTAAACAGATTTATATCTGCAATGACAATGAAAGCAACAAGGCAGGTCTCAAAGGCGCATTAAACACAGCTGAAGCACTTGAGAGCGCAGGGATTGAAACCAGGCTCATCGAATTACCGAAGCCTGATGGCATTGACAAAATTGACATTGCTGATTACATGAAGGAGCACACTCCGGATGACTTTAGAGATCTTATCGATTCCAGCGTAAGGCTATAGAATTATAAATTAAATAAACAGGTAATAAAAGCAAGTTCAACCAGCTTAGAGAGGCTTCGAGATTTTAAGGCATTTATATCAAATGATCTTCATCTTATGCAAGCGGATGAATGGAAAGTCTTTGTAAATAATGACGTCCCTGTTAAATTTGAGCTTAATAAGAAGGACGTTAAAGCCACTATCGAAGAGGTATTAAAAATCAGACAAGGAAATAACAAGAGTGAAATAAAAGAGCCTTTAGAAGAGCTGGAAGAAAAAAACGAAGCTGAAGAAAGATTAAACGAATACCCGGAAGAAATACGAGAGCTGTCTTATCAAATACTGAAAGAAGGAGATGCTTTTAATTTTATCCTTGAAACATGGAATTTAAGGCATGTAGGCGATAAAAACTTAGGTGAAAATTGTTTGTGTTCGGTTGCATCGACCTATATTTTAACATCTGATATGGGATTGCATGTTAAGCCAAGTGGGGAAAGTGGGAAAGGTAAAAGCGATTCAATGCAGAACGTTTTAAACCTGTTACCTGAACATAAGTTTATTTCCGGAAGTCTTTCCGGAAAAGCGTTATTTTATGATCCAAATCTGAAACCAGGAACTATAATTTATTCTGATGATGCACATTTGAATGATGATATAATTGCAACTATTAAACAAAGTACTTCTAATTATCAAGCAGTAACTGAGCACCGAACCGTAGTAAATGGGGAATTCAAACATTATTACATTCCTGAAAGATGCTCTTATTGGTTCTCAAGCGTTGACGGGATCGGAGACGAACAGCTTGCAAATAGATTTTTAAACGCAGATGTGGACGGGAGCATAACACAGGACGAGCGGGTTTTTAAACACGTTAACGAGAAAGAGGCGCATGTATATTCCATAGTTGATGATGATGTGCTCATCTGTAGATGTATTTTTGAGATACTAGGTAAAGAATTGTATCAAATACGAGTACCATTTGCAGAAGCTATAGAATGGAAAAATAAAGAGAACAGGCGAAATTATCAGAAGTTCCTTGATATCATCAAAGCGGTTACTTTTTTTAATGCGTATCAGAGGGAAAATATAAATGGGGTCTACCTGGCAGATATGGAGGACTTTGATAGAGCTGTAGATATCTACACCGGGACATCTAAAAACAACGCTACAAACTTGACCTCTCGAGAAATTGAAGTTTTGAAATTTATAACAGGGAAAAATAAGTATGATGCAAACGGAAACCCGACCACAATAAACCCGACATCGAAACCGGATATAATGAAACATTTTAATATTTCAGCTGGAAGGGCTCACCATATCCTACATGGGAAGGACGGAAAAGGTGGGATGCTTGCAAAAGTAGCACAGTTAAGCAAGGTAGATAAAAGTATCACTCAAGGCAGCCAGGATGAAGACAAGATAACAACAAAACACAATGAATACATTTTCACAGGTAAAAAAATCGGGCTTGAAATATATGATACGGTTGCCAACATTGATAAAAAAATAGTTCCCAAAGTCGTTGAAGATTTTAAGAAAAAGCTATTGGAAGAAACTGTTACCAACTGTTACCCTACTGTTACCCCTACAAATATAACAGTAAAAACGAGAACGATTGACAGAATAAAAAGTAATGTTACCCAAAAAAGAGAAAATAAGATTGAACCTAAAATTACACGTACTTCTGAGCAATCGACTAAAAATATACATGCAAATTCTAAATCTCTCTCTCAAACTGAGAAAATGGGTAACAGTGTAATAGATAAAGAAGAAACAGGTCAACCGAATGTGATTAATGATGATTGCATGAAAGGTAACAGCGAGGTAACAGTGGGTAACAGATGTAACAGTACCGAAGATGAACAAGCTCTATATGCAGTTGCAGGACTTATGAAAATGGCATTAAGAAACTATGCGGGCAAATACAAAGGCCCTATAAGAGATCTTCCTGAACTTGTTAGGAGTTTCAATAAAGAGGTTCCTGAATACGAGCAAAGGCTAGGATATGATGTAATACTAGAAGAGGCTGAAAAGATCAATAAACACGGATGGAGGTAAACTCTTTCATCTTTCCTTTTTGTTCTATGCTCAATGAGTTGCAACTTGATAAAATCCTACATAAAATATATAATTTTTATATAAAAATATAATAGTAAAAACCTGTCATTTAAGCGCCAATCCTTTAAAAGGTAATCACATGAAAAACAACATCAAGACCCCTACTATTTCTCTAAATTTTAATTCTCGTGAAAGTCTGTTAAGCGCCAACTCTCAATTAATTGCACAATTGCAAGAACGTCTAAATGTTCGCCGCTTTAGACCACAAGATGGGGACGGGGTACGCCTGGCCTATGTAAGGGCTTTCATACAGGCCTTGCAAGTTCAGAACGCTATTTTAAAAGACATGGAATTGGACGAGATCCAAAAAAGAATATCTGCGCTCGAAGCTTCACAGAATCAACGTGGTGACATTGTGTATACTCCGGTTTTTGAGGGGATAGAATGAAAACTCTTAGGGAATTAGAAAGGGAGTTGGAAACACTGGAAGACGAAACAACAAAAGGAACTTTGAGAATGACCTTAGATGATGGCCGAAACATCAAGATCAATCTAGGCGATCAAGACGGAATTTTAAGATTCTTGGGATCGGCTATTAAAAATGAAGATCATCCGTACAAAAAGTATGTTATGCGTGCAGTAGAAGGGCACCCGGAAGAAGGACAATTCGTTATGCTCTGCAAGGCTATATGGGAAGCTCATTCAAGAATTGCAGCAGAGAAGGCAGGGGTTTAAATGTCACTCCCTGCAGAGATCCTTAAACGGCTTGAAGTGCTTGAAGCCAATTCGCAAAAGAACTATGTCAACCTAAGTTTAAGTGATGGTCGCCATATCAAGCTTAAACTGCCTGATCCTTATGACACGTTTTCGGCTGCAGTACACAACGAAAACCGCCCTTGCAAAAAGTATATTATGCAAGCAGTAGACACGGGCACAGACTGTGAACGTATTATAATACTGGCTCAGGCTATTTGGAAATCTCACGTAATGGATGAAGAGGCGGTTTAATATGGCTTTTCCTGTGGCTCTAAAAAATAGATTGAAATTAATAGAAGAGAGTAAAAAAATAAAAAGAGAATTACCATGGGATTGTAAAAATCTTATGCATCTCTTCAAGGACGAAAGAGCACGACAGAGCATTATTTTTAAGTTTGCTAAACTTACAGGTGAAGCCTGTATGCCTCCGGATCCGTACCGGCTTGAAGTGGAAGACACAAGGGAATTAAGCAGGGAGGCGCGTGAATTCCTTTCTTTATCAGCTGAGAAGCAAGCGCAGGCGGTTAATTATTATTGCCCGTCAAAACAGTATACGCATGAAGAAGGGGAAGAAATGAGCAGGGAAATTTTAGAACGGCTTTCTAAGATTAGGTAGGGCAGCGGGCGCAAATGGGTTGTGTTTCCAATGGTAGAGATCCATACAGCGGGATGGGATTTTAAAAAAGAGATATTAATGTAGACGGGAGGGGGGTGTCTATCCCTCCCACGATGTAAAAGTGTAAAGTGTCTGTTCGCTAAAACTAACACCTTTACATATTAAAATTATTATAACAGATATAAAGGGATTTCGATTTTGTTTTTTCTTTCTGTTTTGAGTTCAGACAAGCCCTTGTGCTGCTAGAAATTCCCGGTTCAATTTTTTGAAATTTTCAGATTGATTCGATAAGTTTGTTAAATTTTATACTCTGAAATGTTGTTCAGGAGGATTTGTTCTTTAAGTTTTATAGGATGGAATGATGTAGGTAGATTGTAAAATAAACAAAGTCGTAGATGTGCAGGGAGCTTTGAGGGGGGCTTCCTGCAATTCAAAATCATCTTTTCTAATTGTGGGTTTCTGATAAAATATCTTACAGAGATTACCAACACTCCACAATGACTTATTTTCTTGAGATTCTATAATTCACGTTCCGACTTTCCGGCTTTTTAACCACCTTTTGAGTTTTCAGAGCTTTCTGACAATGTAATGCATACTCTCAAAAGTTTTTTAAATCATTGAACCCTTAACAGTTTTCACTAGAAAAGAGAAAAGTTATCCCCTCCATGTTCTCTTTTCTTCTTTTTCTATCATATCCATCCAAAATTATATTGCATTTTAATATAAGGTGTTTGGGTGTTTGTTAGTGTTCTCCATTGGAAGTGAGGGATGCATACACACCAAATTCTCCCGATAACAAGTTGCATTGGAAATAAATATGTATTTAAGATACTTTTTCACTTTGCTTGATATCGATTTTGACACATATCATCTAGAATTACCAAAATTTCCACCACTTCTTATTTTTCCCAGGTGCTTCAATTGCTTTCTGATTAGTTAAAATATTTATCTAAAACATAAATTTTTATGCTTTTTTACTAAAAAATATCCTTTTTATATAAAACAGAACAAAATCATTGTGATATATAACCTCGGAATTTCTATAATGTAACTTGATATCTCGAGGTGACGAATTGAAAAAGTATATTTATATTATTTTGTTTGTTTCACTTGCTTCAATGCTATGTATGGGATGTGCAGGCTCAGGTAATGAAAAATCATCAGATCAAGTTCAGAATACTTCAGCACCCTCTATCAATACGGCAACTAATTCTCAAACCCCCGGATCTTCTTTTAAGATTCATAAAGTAGGGGAAACAGCTACAGATGGCCTGACAAAAATAACAGTCAATAACGAAAGATATTTAAGTTCAGTTAATGAACAACCCGATGAGGTTGCAGAAGCAGGAAACGGATCTGAATTTCTAATTCTTAACCTTACTCTGGAAAATATAAGCCCTAATCGCACAAGAACATATGCTTACATGCAATATAAGATCCTGGACCCTAATGGTTCAACATATGAACCCGATTTTAATGCAAGTGAAGCATTATCAAAAGCAATTGATGTGGCACATGTAATGCCTGGTAATATGCGCCGTGGAGAAATCGCATTTAAAGTTCCGAGCAATAATACAGGATTACAATTTGAATTTGTCTACGATCCTCTGAACAGCGCGGATGCAGTTGTGTATAATCTCTGATGATAAAACCATCCTGAAAAGATTTTTCTTTTCGGGAAGTTTTTAATTTTCAAGTATAGTTACCAAAATTTGAACCTAGCAAAAAATGATCTCTTTTCAGTCGCTGGTGCTTCAATCTGTTTTACCTCGACTTTCTTGACGTAATGAGCAAACACATTCAGCGTTTCTACTTCAATGCATCATTGTGTCCCAAACACAAAGCCCTTTAAATATTGCCAGCGAGTTAATTTCGTTTCCTGTGTGTTCTTAGTCTCTTGTGATTCTGGTAATAACTTGAGGTTGAGTCTGCTATTCTCCTGGATCACTGATTGAAGGCTAAAGGCCTGTTTCTCTATCTGTTGGTCCTTAATTGTGATCTGCCCTTTCAGAAACTCTAATTGTTTCTCCATCTCTCCCTTCAAAACCTGGTTATGCTTTTCTAATTCTTCAGATCTTGTGCGCAGTTGTGCAAACTCTATAGGATCAGGAGCTTTTCTTAAGTTTTCCTCCATGGCTTTTATCTGCCTTTCAAGCTCTTCGGATCTTATCTGGAGGCGGGAAAACTCCCCCTGGTCCGGAGATGTACGTAAGGAAATACTTAATCTTTCAACCTCATCCTTTAGGCTGTCGCGCTCTATTTCCAGTTGTCTCCAATTTGTCTCCAATTTGTCCCCATTTGTCTCCTGGTTGTCTCTACGTTCCGTTTTGACTAATAATTCCAGAGCTTTAGTGACTGCAATAGTCGGACTTGTGTATCCAGCTTTCTCCACGTCGTCATACAACACAGCCGGCACCCAGGCACTAATCTTTCTCTTTGTGTCGGACATATTAGAGGATATGGAGACAACTAATTTAAATGTCTCCAAACGTCTCCAAATGTCTCCAAGTTGCCTATGTGTTTCTTACCATTTTTTGCTGTCAAAGTAACACTCATCGAAGGAAAAAATTTTGTATCCTGATGAGGATAGCGACTTTTTCAGGCTACTGACTATAATTGTACTCTTTAGACAGCAAATCAGTTCCATAGTTTTTTGGAATGTATTTTTACTAATAATTAGCCTTCTTAAAAAACGAGTCAATCTAATTTTATAGAAATCTTAACACACTACCATTAATTAACAAATTAACAAGTTTGTAATAATAGATATAAGTATTTTAAAAAATAGATGCAATTAATTGTTAAGGTGATTATAAAAATGAACAAATATGATTCTATTATAGTAGGAGGAGGCGTGAGTGGATTACTCTCTGCTCTAGTGTTATCAAAGTCCGGAAAAAAAGTTCTTGTTATTGAGAAAAAAAAGCACCTTGGAAATAATTGTAACAGTTATGTTGTTGACGGTTATCAAGTTGATACAGGACCTCATGCTATTACTCAGTTGTTTAAAGGAGGGCCATTAAATTATTTAATGGATAATTACTTTGATTATGTTCCTGTTTTTATTGATTATGGTGATTATTTTATACGTGATGAAGATGGCTTAAAAGAAGTACCTACTACTCTCAAAGGCTATCTTACAATGGATTTGTTGCCAATAAAAGATCGTATTATAATAACACAAGCGCTAACTAAAATGTTATTGCTATGGGAATTAGGAAATGATATTTCTAATGTATCTGTTCAAGAGTGTTTACCTTGGGATGATCTGTCATCTGATACAATAGAATTTATGAATACATTTAGTTATTTCTTATCTGGGAAACCTGCTAAAGAAACATCCGTTCAAAGAATGTTTGTTGGAGGGGGATTTATTGATGAAGACGTTGAGAGTTATATTGGTAATAAAAGCAATGGATATGAGTATATATATGACAAATTTAAAAAAATGTCTAATATCAGTAAATTGTTAAACAATAATAAAGTAGATTATAATCAATTTTATCCACGAAATGGGTTAAAGGCAATATTAAAAGCCATATTATACTCATTACCAGAAACAGTTGAGATAAAAAAAGGTTGTCCTATAGAACAAATAATCATAGAAAATAATATTGCAAAAGGAGTTTTAACAAAAGAAGATTCCTATTTTGCAGATACAATTATTTACTCAGCATTTGCAAAAGACCTTCCACTATACGTTATGAACCTGCCTGAATCCTACGTTTCGGATCTAAACAAAATTAAACAATCTAGGTCCTTAACAATATGGCTTGGGTTGGATGAGAAATTTAAAGAATTCAACTATATGGGTGGGGAAGTATTTTTTAAAAATAAACCTTTTTGGGCAATGCCTATAAGTAATTATAATAAGAGTTTTGCTCCTCAAGGTAAAAAACTAGTAGGCTTTATGTTTCCCATAAATGAAAACAGTTCTTTAAAGTCTGAAAAATTGGATGCTTATAATACTATTTTACGGGTTTATCCTGGAATAAAAAACTACATAGATATGATTCACTACCAGATAACTATTCCAGAAAAAGCTTCTGTGTCTATAAATGGTTTCATTGCAGATACAGTTACTCCAATTAAAAGTCTGTATCTCGTTGGTACAGACATAGACAGCCATAGTATGGGAATCACAAGAGCCTCTTATTCTGTAATAAAACTTATTAAAGTTTTGAAGAAAAACGGAGTTATTTGATTCAATCATGCTATGAAATCAAAGAGGCGTCATATTTAGGAGCTTTAATGGTAGCAGCAATAATTAGAATAAATGAACTTTTGTTCATTATTCATAGATTTACATGCTTATTCTGAGATTTTATTTCAACGGAACCGATTTATACGAACAGGATATAAAAATGTTCGCATTTTGAATTTTATAAAAATAATTAACTTGGAAAACTACGCCCAAATGAGTAAAAATGCGAACTTTGTATCAATAAAAGTTCGTATTTTTGGTTATGTTGCAAAAAGGTCAAGTTGCTTTGACTCTTTGTGGCATTAGCCATATTATAAGTAACAGATATTTCTATAGAAGTATTTGCGTGGTTAATCTGTATTATTATATAGACCTCATTTTTCATTGTGATACTCATTTAATCGCATTAACAAATAAACATGGTCTGCTGATCTATTTATTGTTATTTTTTATACTCTTCAGTGAAACTGGATTTGTAGTAACTCCCTTAGTACCTGGCGATACCGTTCTCTTCTCCACTGGAGCTTTAGCTGCTACTGGATCCCTTAATATATCAGCTCTATTTTTCGTACTATGTCTTGCAGTCGTTTCTGGAGATAACGCCAATTACTTTATTGGTCATTTAGTAAGAAAGAAGATCACAAAAGATGAAGATATAAGGTTTATTAAAAAAGAATACCTTGACCGCACACGCAGATTTTTCAAAAGATATGGAGCAAGAACAATAATAATAGCTAGCTTTCTGCCTATATTTCGTACTTTAGCGCCTTTTGTAGCAGGTATGGGATTTACGCCCTATTCAAAGTTCTTTTGGTATAATGTAGTGGGTGTTGTCTCATGGGTATCTACATTCCTCTTTGCAGGATACTTTTTCGGAAACCTACCTATTGTAAAAGATAACTTTAGTCTTGCAATACTTGTGATCATTCTTGTTTTTTCATTTTTTGGTATTATTAAATACATTCAGAGCAAACGTAAAATCAAAGATGCATGATTAGGAGCCTATCATTGGGTTCTGCTGCAAAAATTCATAATAATGATTCAATTGGATAGTGGGTCTGAGTTATTGAAAACATATACATAAGACTCTTTCTACATTTTTATCAAATAAGATAAATGTACTTGCTGTTTCAGAATTGATCAATAACTCACGTACACGACCAAAAATTAGAGTTTTATGAAATGATATTTGTGATTTTACAGAAATATCGTTACACTACCATAAATCTTCTTGAATATTTTAACTTTTGTTCATTGTCTGTAGATTTACATACTTATTCTGAGATTTTTTGCAACAGAACCGATGATCATGTAGATCTTACTCCTCATGCTCATGGTATTTATCCAATCTAGCTCTTCGTTCATATAAAACGATTAAAGACACAATACAAATAAACAATACTGCTGATGCTGAGTAGCGGCTTAACGCCAGTCCGCCGGAACTAATCGGTTTATCCAGAAAATCACCAACTACTGCCCCGAGCGGCCGTGTGAGAATGAATGCTGCCCAGAAAAGGATAGCAGGGGAGATCTTGGTCCAGAAGTATGCCACCGCAACAAATAATAGCAAGGTGCCAAATACTATAGCAGCGCCGGAATAGCCTAAGCCCATTGAATCAGCAGTCCAATCGCCAAGGGCTGTGCCTAAAGTTTGAGAGAACATGATCGTTCCCCAACAGAACATCTCTGTTTTTGGAGAGTTAACGGTATCTACAGAAACAGATCCCATGGTGCGTTTCCAGATGAATAGTGATCCCATGAGAAGCACAAAAAGCAAGGAGGATCCCCCCGTATATCCGATACCCAGAGACCGGGTACAAAAATCAGCCAATGTCGTGCCTAATGTCGTTGTGGCAACGATGGTCATCCAATATATGTAAGGGTTGAGCTTTTTTTCGCGGATCTGTGTGATAACCAGGACGGCAAATGCCACAGAAAAGATCATTGTGCCAGCAAGATAGCCGAGATTCATAGACATGGTAACGGCGTCCCCGCCAGTCTCACCAAGCGTGGTGGCAAATATCTTGATGATCCAGAATATAAGCGTTATTTCCGGGACCTTGCGAATTATTTCGCTTGTATTGAATTTATCGGATTGAATGTTTCCCATGATAGTCTCCTTGTTATTTTATGGCCAGCTTATATAAAAAGATATATATATAATATTACATATAAAAAAACACACAGAAGGGTTCTGTTGCAAAAAATCATAATAATGATTCAATTGAATAAGGAGAAAATCAATAGAACGATAATATGCTATCTAATCCCTTTAAGTAGAAACATTACGAAGGAGAAATCATTTTATTGAACGTCAGACAACACCTAAAATATTTGGTAAATTATATAAATTTAGAGGAAATGATGGCAGAGAGGGGAGTAAAAGTCGACCATACAACAATCATGAGATGGGTACATCAATACTCACCTGAAATAAAAAAGAAGAGGTTCCATTGCAAAAAATCTGGCTTTGTTACAAAACCAGTGAAAAACTTCACAATTAGAAAAGTTAATGTTCATGTCCAGAGACCTTCCGCAGTAAATTTGATTTAAATCTTCTGACATAGTCCAGTGGAAATATGGAATTCCTCAGGAGTTTCATTGATTGTTACTGCAAGAGGTCTGTGGACATGAACGCTAATTTATCTTTTTCATTAAAGGGAAACATGAAAAAAATTTGTAACTATTTGTCTAAGGTAAAAAATATCTATAGTCATCTTATCAAGTTTTGACATATAAATTTCAGTTAATGGATTTCCTATAGTTGTTAGCTATTAATCATGTTTTATTAAGTTAACAACCACACAATCTATTAGACCAAAATCGATGTCTATTAATTGTTTTTGGTAGGCTAAATAGCTACAAATTTTTATTCATTAATTTGATTTTTTTATAAACTTAACCTCTTAGAAACTGTTTATCTTTGTGCATTATATAAGCATCTGAAAAGATGCCGATAGTGAACAGAACAAACAAGGATATAATATTAAATAACTGATCAACCAAGATTTCTGGAAGCATCATCTCATTATACATTGGTTTAATGCCAAACAACGCAAATGCCGCTCTTTCATATTGTTTTGTTATTGACAATTGTTCTATAAAGTTTCTGGTATTTTCATACCCGCTAAATTTTGCCAAAACTGCTTTTTCATGTGGCCTGTCAAAACCTATACTTTTAAAGAATCCCCCAGGGACTTGATTATCAGGGTCCATGGTATCTCCTATCTGAGGGAGGACTAATACAAAGACAAGCCAGATGACAAAACAAATAATAAGGGCATTAGATAGGGTTTTTTGTTGTACTGAGAGGAAGAATGAAAGGGTGAAAAATACCATAACATAAACAATGGAAATTATTACAAATAGTAATATTTTCATAAGTTCAACTGCAGTTAGGGTAATTCCACCAATTGCATAGAAACTTGCAAGGATGACAGCAGCCACAAAAAGTACCATTAGGCTTACAAACAGGAGGTTTCCGAATATTTTTCCGACAAGAATGTCCTTTTTTGTAATCGGCCTTGAAAGAAGAAGCTTAAATGTTTTCGTACTTTTCTCTTTTGCAATGCTCAAATATCCTAACAATATACCGATTATTGCTCCGATAATTTCAAGATAGTCCACAACACCTCGCAGCAGGTTGAGAGGAAACAGTTTGGGAGCTGCATCTACAGGCATCTTTCCAAGTGACTGAAGCACAGCTAACGAGTTCTCATATTGAGTGACCTGGCTCTTGAAAACTAGTGTTGAAACCAAAATTGAGGTTACAGTCAGCGTCAATAATAGCCCAAGCATAATGCTAAACGTTCGATTGCGGAAAATATCCTGAAATTCCTTTTTTGCGATGAGAAAATGCTTATTCATAGATATCCCCTCTGGAAATATCAAATTTGGACATTGAATAAGTTAAAACTCCAGATGTAATTATCACCCATGCTGCTAGTATAAAAGCGCAGATAATAGGAGAATAATTAGAGTAAATGGTGTCCGTTGTTTCCTGGAGATTCAATATTCCTGAAGAAAGCACTCTGTAATGCTCGGAAACCGAAAAAGGGTAGAATACATTGTGAATCGCTGATAATACCGGGCTATTAAGAATTTCCGTCTGCGGAAGGATAGGGTTCAATGAACTCGTCGGATAAAGGGCAGAACTCATTTCCGGCAAAGCAAAAGTTATAACGACCCAAATGACGATGGGAGTCAGAAGGGCGATTGCACTGTTTCTTTTCATCAATCCAAAGCCTAAACCCAGAAACCCAAAACCCAGCATATAGAAAAACGAAACCACATAAAATTCTATTAGCTGCAGCAGCAGAACAATGGACATTTGTGATAATATTGCTACAGAGATTGCACTTATTATTAGTGAAACCATCAGGATCGCAAAGAGGACTAACCCTAACGATAGGGCCTTTCCTATTAGGAACTCTTTTTTAGTTAACGGTTTTGAGAATAGGATTCTTACTACTCCTGCCCTCTGGTCTTTAGTCCCTATACTATGCCCGATAGTTATAGCCAGAAGCGAGCCTATAAGGACCACATAAATAATCATATTCTTGACAATCTCCAAAGGAGGAAGATTACTGAATGGAGAAGGAGGGACAGTTTTTCCAAGGGATTGTAATGTTATCACAGATTCTTGGTAAACACTTTCAACAGTGTGTTGGGATGCCCAGCCTATATATGTTGAAGTAAGTGAAATTAAAATGAACACGGTTAACATCAGAAAGAATGTTCTTTCTCTAAAAAGATGCTGTATCTCATTTTTTGCTATAAAAAAAGACCGCATCTTTACTCCTCTTTATTATTTTCAATGGTTAGATAAATTTCTTCCAAAGACTGTTCGTCCTTAAATCTTTTCATTGTGTTCGAAAGAGAGTCAACATAAATAAGGCTTCCATGATTTAGTACGCCAATTGTTGAACAAGTTTTTGTAACTTCCTGCAACAGATGAGTATTCATAAAAATTGTGATGCCCTTTTCGGCATTTAGGCGCAGAATAATATCCCTCAATTGTTTAACCCCAAAGGGATCCAGTCCTGACGTAGGTTCATCAAGAAATAACACTTTGGGCTCATGAATTATTGCCTGCGCAATGCCTATCCTTTGTCGCATGCCTTTTGAAAGTTCACCTATTTTCTGATCTGCATAACTTCGGGCACCAAGAAAATCCAGTTCTTTCCATATTTTAGTGTCCGGCTTTTTTATCCCGGACAATTTTGAAAAATATTCAAGGTTTTCATAGGCAGTCATCGAATCATACAGCTGAACATTCTCTGGCAGATACCCGATTTCTTTTCTAACTTCTAGGGCTTTTGTTCGGATATCATGTCCTGCAACTTTGCCTGAACCGGAGGTAGGTTCAAGCAAGGTTGTCAGCATGTTAATCGTTGTTGTTTTTCCGGCTCCATTGTGCCCGAGAAAACCAAATATTTCTCCCTCTTTTACTTGAAGGGTTAGATCTTTTACTGCAACAAAATCCCCATATTTTTTTGTTAAATTGTGGACATCGATAACAAAAGAAAAAGAAGAAGAATCTTCTTTTGTCGAAGAATTAACTATTGTTTTTTCAACCATACTACCATACCCGGTTTCAATCCGGTGCTTCCGCTCCGCCTTTATCTTTATTCACGCTTGATGTCTGGCTCTGGTATCCTTTTGCACTGACTATCACATTGAATTCCAGTTGATTCGAAGATTTGTAATAGAGGCTGTTAGGATTTGCACGATAATGTTCCGGGGTTTGTCTGGTATCGATATGTATTGATTTGGTTTCTTTTGGTTTCAAAGAGAAACCATTTAAGGTAAGTTCATATGACTGTTTATCGCTGGTATTCAAATCCTTAATAGTATAGTAGGCAGAAAAATTAGTTATTTCAGTACTTCCAAGGTTTTCAAGAACGATTTCCAGATGATCTGGAACAGCTTTTTTAGTCGCTTCATCAAGATTATTTTCTACTATTGTGTCTTTTATCACAAATCCTACTGGACCGGACAAAGGCTTGGGAGGATTATCCACTAAAGTAGGAGTAGTATCAGCTTTATCATTGACTCCATCTCCGTCAGTATCGGGGTTTAAAGGATCAGTTCCTAATACTTTTTCGGAATTGTCAGGGATTCCATCTTTATCAGAATCAACGCTATTGCCTGCAGAAGTGTCTTTCTGAGCCTGGTTTCCTCCAGTTGCAGGAGTTGTAGAATTAAGTACCGTATTACTTGTGCATCCGGACATTGCTACTATTGACATCAGCAGCAAGCCGATTATTAAAAAGCTCGTCTTTTTCATCATATTACCTGAATAATAGTTTTGATATGAATTTATGATTCACAGAAACCAATTTCTTAAATTCGTTATATTCACTACTGAATAATGATTTTGGTACATTATTCAAATATTAATACAGTACTCGAATTGTTTAAACTCTAAAATTTTTCTTTGCTTGAATTCTATAAATGTGTAGTATATCCGTCTAAGTCTCTTACGATCCAATGAACAAATTTCAAGATTTTTTCGTTCCTTTACTGCCAAATGGAGATTCGGGTAATGTACCATAATCGTTATTTCTCCTCAGTTAATCCATTGATGACTAACAAGTAAGGGAAGCTAAAGAATAAAACAAGGTTACAATGGAGCAAACTCATTAATTCATTTAATGAATTTTATTGAGGACTTATGAGATTGAACTAAATAACAGCAGGAGTAATTATTTAATTTCATGTTTTACTGCGTATGGTCCTATTATTAAATCTATTTTTATCCTAAACGCATTGGTAAATTTCAAAACTTGGCTTTTAATTTGGTGAAATACGTTAGAGGTAATTTGAGTCCATGATCAATGAACTCGATCAGATAATAAGAATAGCATCAAGTTTGTTAACATTGATTCTTTTTTCGATTTCTTTTCTAGCATACCTGCGCGAGCGGAGAAAAAAGCTTTTTTTATCTTCAGCATTTTTTTTCTATGCGATAATGGGATTTTTAGATGCATCTGATATTATTTTTCCTAGAGGAGGCAACTATCTTGAAGTCTGGGGCAGTTTATTTAATTTTGTCGTTCTCAAATTGTTTTTCCTTTCCACGATAACAAACGAGTAAGATGAAAATGGAATTCGAACTTGAGACTATATAAAAAATTTACGAACAAATAAAAAGCTATCTGCAAAAGATGTAAAAAAAGAATTGAAGAAAGAAGGATTAGAAAAACCCTTCAATCAAAAAATTTACTTGTTCCTCCTGATGAGATAAACAACTGAAAGGAGTCCGGTAAGTCCAGGGATAACTCCGAATCCTGGAATTGGGGATTTCTTCGTAGTTGTGGTTGTGTTGTTCGTTGCAGTTTGAGCCACTGAAGAAGAAGGCGTCTCTGCAGGAGTGTTGCTAACGTTGCCAGTGGTGTTATCTACAACTGGAGTGGTGATGTTACCAGTAGTAATGTTACCTACAGTTGAAGTGGTAATGTTACTAGAAGTGTTTGTTGTTACGTTACCACCAGTACCGGCTGTTTTCTCAACGAATGGATAATACCTAAGAGCATCTGAGTCAGCAACCTTGAAGGATATTCCCTGCCCGACATCCACATTAGAATCTCTGGTTAGAGTAAAGGTATCCTTGTTTGAGATAGAAATGGTTGGACCACTTACACTAACATCATCGAGTTTTCCGTATGAACCGGAAGTGTCAATCTTTATGGCGTTTGCATAGTCAATGAGCCAGACACCGTCGATCTGGGCAATACTGTCGACTGCACCCTGGAAGACCTGATTAACATGGACTTTCAGGACAGGAACACTGTCTTCACCCTGAACATGGTCTAGCTTGCAAGTCCAGACGCCGTCTCCAGAATCAGTTGCGACGACCTGGTCATCAACATATTGTCCGTCTTTATCAAGTTCAAGCCAGACTTTCTTACCATCAACATCAACCTGCTTGGCTGCAAGAGAGTAACCCTGGCCAAGGTCGAGTTTATCACCGGTCTTTAGGGTACGCTTGTTATTGTCATCAACAACGAGTTTGGCGAGCTTGCTAGCATCGTTTGATTTGAGTGGGACATATTGTTCTGCAAAGAAACCGAGAACTGGATATGATCCATTGAAAACATCACTGGCCTTATAATCAACACTCTTTATGGTGGTAGAGTAAACAAGACCATACTTGGGGACTACTCTATCTTGAATACCAGAAACGTTAAGAGATTCTGTAGCGACGTTCTTCTTTAAGTCGTAGTAGAAGCCTGCAAAGTTGGATGCATCCCATTTGCTGTCACCGGTTGCAACCTGTCCTCTAACGTCATAAGTTCCAGAGTCTGTTATCTGCTTGTAGGCATAGAATCTGAGGTCATCTGAATCAGCAGTCTTGAAGTATAATCCCTGGCCGATTTCCACATCAGAATCTCTAGTCAGAGTAAAGGTATCCTTGTTGGAGATAGAAATGGTTGGCCCGCTTATGCCAACATCGTCAAGTTTACCGTATGAATCGTCACTGTTGATCTTTATGGCGTTTGCATAGTCAATGAGCCAGACACCGTCGATCTGGGCAATGCTGTCGACTGCACCCTGGAAGACCTGATTAACATGGACTTTCAGGACAGGAACACTGTCTTCACCCTGGATTTTGTCGAGCTTGCAAGTCCAGGTGCTGTCTCCAGAATCGGTTGAAACAACCTGGTCATCGACATATTGTCCGTCTTTATCAAGTTCAAGCCAGACTTTCTTACCGTTAACATCAACCTGCTTGGCTGCAAGAGAGTAACCCTGGCCAAGGTCGAGTTTATCACCGGTCTTTAGGGTACGCTTGGTATTGTCATCAACAACGAGTTTGGCGAGCTTGCTAGCGTCGTTTGATTTGAGTGGGATGTACTTGTCTGCAAAGAAACCAAGCACACTGTAGTTGCCCCAATCTGCATATTTATAATTAGTTTGCCCAATCGTTGTCTTATAAACAAGGCAGTTCTTCCCAATAGTTCTGTCCTTGGTATCTGTACCGTTCTTAATGGACAGAGACTCAGTTGTTACATTGTTGTTAATATCATAAAAGAATGCTGCAAACTTACCAGCATCCATTGTAACGTTACCGTTATTCTTGGCAAGAATATCGTTAATGTCAGAGCCGTTATACACTGGACCACGAATCTCGAGGGTACTATTATTTGCTGCTTCTGCACTTGCGGCGGATGCAAATACAGTAAGAAGCATGAGAGCAGCCAGTGTAACTGCTACAAATCTCTTCATTTTGTTGTTCCTCCATATCTATTAAAGATATATTATGTGTAAGAAGAATTATCGGGATCAATAATGAAGGGGTTTCACCATTCTTCATCAATCAAATTTTATATAACGTCAATTGTCGAAGAAAGCTTCATGCCTCCTCATCCCGAAAATTAGTTTACAGCCTCTAATAAAAGAGCGCTTTATAAATCTTTTGTGGTCCGTGATTTATGAAGTTTAAGGGCCTTAGTAACTTTTCGATACGCTTCGACATAGTTAACAAATTAAATCCAACAACTATATAAAATTATGACAATTCAAATATTGTATTATTGTTCGACAATTGTACTAATCTTTGAATACTGTACCAAAATCGTTATTATGTCTAATGAAGTCTGAAAACTGAAGGTTATTGTGATGAAAAATCGGGATCAACACCACAAAACATTTTAGACCTTCCTCCATGTGAGAATGTGGCGGCTTTCTTCCATGTGAGAATGTGGCGGGTTTTTCAAGTTCCTTCATGTTCCCGCCACAATAAATAATTTCAACTTTTGTTCAGTAAGCATAAAAAGTCTTCATCCATTTTATCCGGTTGATTTTTAAGAACGTATAATTCAGCTAACCTCTTAATAGAATTTTATCTTTCAACTCAACATTCTCTTGCAAGCGTATTTTGAATTTGGTATATAGATCATTTACATTAATTAACTAAAGTGTCTCAATAGAGTTTAAAACAAGTGAAACAGGACTTAGAGAATGAGACTAACCCAAAACTTTGGGTGTTCAGACGTGATTAATGTTTTCTTACGTTACCTACAACATGGTTCATGATTCAGTTTAAATGTCATATTGAGGGTTTCTTAATAAAGTGCTAAGTTTACAGGAAAGGAATAGCTAAAAGCTGTATTTCGATCATTGGAATAATATCAATCAAACGATGGACGACTAGATTATTTAGAGTTCTTGAATTCCCACATTTCGATAAAGCCATCAACCAGAGTATCGAGAAAGCTTTCTTTATAGCATATCAGGAGTTCTGCAACTGTGGGAGGATCAACGATTGTAAATCTGCTTATTCTGCCGGTTTTTTCCCTTTCGATTATTCCTGCTCCTATAAGTTTGTTTAGATTCCAAGAAATGGTTGAGGGAGAGAGGCCAACAGATTTTGACAATTCTTTGTTATTCAATTTTGGATTACTGAGGAGCTGGATAAGGATATGTCTGCAGCCAGATCTTCTTAAAAAAGATATTATTTTTCTCTCATTTTCGTTTAAGCTTCTATCTGTTAAGAAATAACGAACATAATCTTCATCATTAGAAGCTGTTATTAAGTTCTTTTTTTCCAAGTATTGAAGGTGGTACTGAAGGTTTCCCACTACCACCTGCAGCCTTCGCTCAAGCTCCCTGAAGTGGATGCCAGGAGACTTTTTTATTTGTTCGTAAATCTTTCTTCTAGTTTCAAGTTCGAATTCCATCTTCATCTTACTCTTTTGTTATCATAGAAAGGAAAAACAATGCAAGAACGGCAAAATTGAGTAAACTTCCCCAAACTTTGGGGTATTCCCCCATTTGAGGGAAAAAAATACTTGCTGCATTTAAGAAATTCATTGTTGAATAGAAAAAAAATGCTGAAGATAAAATAAAAAGCTTCTTTCTATGCTCTTGACAATATGCCAGAAGGAAAATAACAAAAAGGACTAACGCTAATAAGCTCGATATAAGTTGGATTATTTGATCGGATTCAGTCAGCATGGACTTCAGCTGCCTCCATCAACACATTACATTAGATCAAACATTAAAAAGTCAAGTTTTGAGATGCATTTAGTATTAGTTTATGACCAGTAGATTTCATTCTTACAACAAAGCTTTCTGTTTTTAGATCTTCACGGGAGAAAGTTATTGGAAAACTAATTTTAAATTAGAGTCAAAGGCACATCCCTATGCATTGAGATTATTTGTAGGAACTGTTTCAATTACCCATATATACTAGCCAGAAGGAAAACTACTAGGAATACAGATATAATAAAAGTTCACTTTTCCTTTTCTTGTTTTATACGTTAGCCTCCTTTACTCATTGGTTTTCAATAGATAAACTGAGGAATAATAACAATTCTGGTACATTATTCAAACTTACAGCCAGCGGTAAATACACCCTAAAATATGTGTATATTTTTGATTGTCGCTTTTTGTAATTATGATTAAAAATTAGTGTCATAAGAGCTAATTATCCAACAGGATTTGCTGTTTCCCTTTCTACAAAAAATATATATTAATTATGAAATGGCTGAAATTTAAAAGTTATTTGCTCAGAGTCTGTCTTAAAATTCTACTGATTTTAACCTTTTCTACAAAGTCTAGGGAAAATTTTCAGCATTTAGTGACATCTGCTAGTAGGGGTTCCGTTGCAAAAAAACTATGATAGAAATTTACCGAAATAATAGAAATGTAGGAGTATATGTTATGCCAGTAAATTCCTTTAAATGGAAGCACTTTGTCGGTGAAATTATCTTATTGAATGTTAGATTCATGAACTTGATTGATTATTCTAAATACAAAATCCAAGAAGCAAATTCGAGTTTTGGGATAGGCTCAAATAATAAGGGTTTAAAAATTATTCTTAATAGCTCTATGATTCATAAATATCAAAACCAAAAGTATTGTAGCATAACCTCCTACCAGCATTACAATTGTACTAATTTCAATACTTAATAAGTTTGCAATTATTAGTATAATTAGCCATAAAAAATAGCCTATCAGATTTCCTTTTATGACCATTATATCTTCAGTTCTCTTTTTTTTAGGCAGTGTGCCTTAATTTCTGTAAATTTTACTCTATACCCCTTATTCTTCTTTTTTGATTACTGTTCCATTACTATATACCTATTTCCTGTAATCCAT
>Ga0207800_1000120_pt1 | contig 27958 bp, 30 predicted proteins | sample LuqExpMetageno11_FD_187769 | JGI IMG/M metagenome (GOLD analysis project Ga0207800, IMG submission 187769) | Tropical forest soil microbial communities from Luquillo Experimental Forest, Puerto Rico - Sample 11 (SPAdes) | ecosystem: Environmental > Terrestrial > Soil > Tropical forest ... | reverse complement strand
CATAAAAATTACAGACATCAATGACATCGCAATTCTTATTTTCATCAATTTTCTCCTTTGAGTAAAATATATTGAAATATTGCTACAATGCCTTGCTATAAAACGCTCTGTTATAGTCTTGTTCTCTGCGGATACACGAAACCAGAACAGTGTATAGATACGAAATTTTTTATCATGCAGGATGTAGGCAATTACAGTTGTCCTGCTATTTACGGCAATAGAATCGTTTGGAGTGCAAATTACAATGAATCAACTTATAATTACAGCATATATATGCGGGATATATCTACCTCAACACAAGCCTGGATAGCAGAAGGAGAAAGTCCAGACATATACGATACAAAAATAGTGTATTCTGCTAACGGTAGGAGTACAAGAGATATTTTTATATATGATATAACAACCAAGAAAATCGAATTAATAAGTCCCTACTCTAGCGACCTTAGTTATCCGCAAATGTATGGTAATAAAGTAATATGGTCAAACTTCTTTTCCAGGGGTGGATTTATTGAAATGTATGATTTTGTTACCAATGAAACTATAGATGTTACCAGTGACAATGCAGGTAATACTTTATATGGGTCTGATACCATTGACGCTGGAGATGACACCGGTACTCATGTTGACATAAGCGGGGATAAAATCGTATATTCAAAATCTGGTGATGACCAGTTTGGTTATGCGGGTGTATACGTTTATGACATTCCTTCAGCAAAAAGTACTCCAGTCTATATTTATCCAAGGGGAACTCACACAACACCTGATATCTACAATGATACTATTGTATGGGGAATAGACAGTAGTTATGGTGGGGGTAATGATACTGGCATCTATATTTGTAATCTTTCTGTCACAAACACCTTGCCACCTGTAGCTGAATTTACTGCAAACACAACCTATGGAGCTGCACCTCTAGTTGTGTTGTTCACCGATACCAGTACTGGAGGAGTACCTACTTCCTGGCTTTGGGATTTTGGGGACAGGATTGACTCAAAACATACCACAAATGCAACGCATACGTTTACCAAGCTAGGGAATTATACAATCAGTCTAATTGCGGGAAATGACGCAGGTAATAGTAAAGTAATGAAGCCAAATTACATAGTCGTTATCAATCCACTTCCAGTTGCAAACTTCAGTAGCAATGTTACCTATGGTTATCCTCCTCTCTCAATTCAATTTACTGACCTCTCACAAAATGCAACTGGATGGAACTGGGATTTCGGAGATGGAAGTAATTCTACACAAAGAAATCCAGTTCATGAATATTTATATCCAGGAATTTATTCAGTTAATCTGACAGCAACCAATGAGAACGGTACAGATTCAAAGTTAACTACAATAACAGTAATGCAGCCAGTCGGTATAGGTCCATATGCATATATTACGAACTCCGGCGACAACACTGTCTCAGTAATTGACACGGCTACTAATAAGGTTACAGCCATGATTCCTGTAGGAGATGATCCTCGTGGAATTGCAGCAAGTCCAGATGGGAAAAAAGTATATGTGATTGACGGCGGTGGTATATCTATAATTGATACAGTTACAAATACTGTTACAGCCACTGTGGATGTAGAAAGCTCTTTTTATGGAATTGTAGTCAATCCGGCAGGAACAAAGGTATATGTGGCTGGTGGAAATTTTGTCTCTGTAATTGACACGGCTACCAATAAGGTTACAGCCACAATTCCTGTAGGAAATAGTCCAAGTGGAGTTGCAGTCATACCGGATGGATCAAGGGTATATGTGGCTAATCTGCTCAGTGATAATGTCTCTGTAATTGACACATCAACAAACAAAGTTACAGCAACTATGAATGTAGGGAGTGGTCCTATCTCCTTTGGGCAGTTTATAGGTTCTTTTCAAGCACAACCAATATTTCCTGTTGCAGACTTCAATATCAACGTTACAGAAGGCTATGCCCCTGACAGTAAAGTTTAATGATATGTCCCAGAAAGCAACTTCAAGGATATGGGACTTCAATGGCGACGGACAGCCCGATTCCAGTGATATAAATCTGGTTTATATATACAAATCCTGGAACCTATACTGTCAACCTAACTGTAAGCAACGAAAATGGAACTGACTCAAAAACTGCTGCAATAAGTGTACTTACACTTAGCAGTTCAAATGATGGAAGTAGCCATAATAACTCCAGTGATAGTTGAGGTACAGGCGTTTCTCCTGAATCTGTAAAAAATGTCTAGGTAAAGGAATTTTTCACAGGCTTTTATTACAAACGGAAAGCCTGTAAAAATGAAAACAGTACAGAGAATAAAGAACCATAAAATGAACAAAAAGAAATTCCGGGTACACCAAGCTTTGGGATATATTACGGAATAGCCAGCCTGTTTGCAGTACTCCTGTATAAAAGGAAGTAAAAAAGATAAATCAAAATCCAAAATTTAATGTAAAAAATTTAGTGCGAGAGGTGCGATTCGAACGCACGAACTCCTACAAGACCAGGCTCTGAAATTAATTACTACCAGTTCTAGTTATAGATATAAAATCCTCGTTTTATATTAGGCGTCCTTTTATTTCTTCAAAATCTTCTTTTGTGATTTCGCCTTTTGCATATCTTTCTTTTGCTATATCCAGCGCAGATCTTCCTTCATCGCTACTATTCTTGTTTTTCTCAATAAGAGATTTAATTAAGAAATAAGCTAATACAATAATGATAATCCAAAACAGGAGCCCAAAAAACATCCCGCCATACCCCATCATGCCATAACCGTAGTTACCCATCATACCGAAACCGACCATTTAATCACTTCCATAATTATAGTTACTATGCTAATTATAATTTTTACATATTATAATTTTCTTATAATCTGAATTTTGCGAGCTATATGAGTTTATTTTCCAAATCTGGTTTTTATATTAAGTCGCTATTTTATACAAAGCCTTTAAAATTGAATATTTTTTATTCTCCAGGGTTACACTATAGTAAGGTACCAGTTTTGGAGAAAAAGCCATTATAAAGTCTGCAAATCTTGAAACATTTCCTGCCATCACGTTCATGTATTCAAAATTTCTTGACTGCAAGTCAAGAAACTCATTATAGTAAAGGAGAGCATTTGATCCTCTCAAGCTAAAAGCTGGGTCTCGGGCAGAAGACCATCCAATCGTACTTTCTTTACCGTAAAGAGTCAAATGTGCTGCAACGACTTCTCCTTCGGGAGTTTCAGATACAAGCATGTAACCAATGTCCTTTTTTCGAATAAGGTCAAAAACTTTTTCAAAGAACCTTTTGGGTACGGGTGGTTTTAAGTTCTGTTTCTCATATGTTTTGGAAAGCAGTCCATAATAAGTCTCAAGATCATTCTGTATTCTTGTCCTTAGTCCAGACTCAGACACAGATTTAAGATCCTTTCTGATCGTCCTTGAGATGTTTTTATCGACATTTTCTTTCAGATCTAGGTAATGAGTGTAGTGAACCTTTGAGTTCCAGCCGTTCCATGTAAATGGTCTGATATCCTCAATTCCTGGAGAGAATTTCAAGTGAATACTATCAAAACCCTGGCTGCAAAGGAATTCTCTGAGGGCATTCAAGATTTCGTGGGTTTCCTGCACTCGTTTGCTTGCTTTGTAGCTAGAATCTTCTTTTATGAGGGGGCCACAATAGTCAGTCATGTTACAGGTTGAAGATGCCATTTTCAAGATCCCTTTGAAATTCTTGATAAATAGAGGGCATCCTCCCACAATCTCATCATCTCTGAAACAGCCATAAATCTTGAGATCTCGGCAAAGGTTATTCCTGCAGATCTCAAGCCACTCACTGGTGTGAAAGAGTGTACCAGGTTGAGCTTTTTCCACAAGCGAATCCCATTCTTTATATTCAGATGGAGCTAGTTCTCTAACTTCAAGTCCATTCATTTTTAATCCCAGCTTAGATAAATGATCATTCATATCCGTAATGAGTTCAGGACTTACGCAATTGAGTTAGAAAATTAATAGTATTGAACCATAAACAGCCTAATTTACGGTTGTAACAGTAACGTCTATCGTACTCGAATTTTTACTTCAATTGTGTAAGCCTCAATAAGAAAATACTTTTGGACTGTTAATTCGGTTCAATAGTCTTCTGGTGTGCAGCCACCACATCACTGATTTTCATGGTAATCTTACCATCCGAGACTGTGTAAGGAATACTTTCTTTTGGATAATTCACACAGCCTCCCTCAATGCCTTTGCCTGTTACAGCATCAAAAACAGTGCCGCAAGAATCGCATACAAGGGTACCATTTTTCAGGGAAAATCCAATCGAATTACATGGCGGGCATACATTGGACCTGACAAAGACCTTATTATTAAACCGATATGCCATGACTGAAAGTTCTCCGATATCCGTCTTCACTTTAAAATGAACATTTGTATTATCATCTACAGACTTAGATGGAACGGAGACTTGGTCTGCATTTACCTGGGCAGTAATCCAGGTTCCTTTTATAGAGTCTGCATTATCTTTAGAATCTGCTGAAGATCTGATTCCGGTGCATCCCGCTGCCACTAAAGATACTGCAATTATTAACAGAACCATACCCGTTAATTTTCGATTCATATTTTTCACTCCGCGACATTTCCGTCTTTCAAGAATACAATACGATCAGAGCACTCTGCAAGTTCCTTGTTATGAGTAATCATTATGACAGTCATCTCTCCAGCCAATGATTTCAGTAGAGAGATTATCATGGAGCCTGTAGAAGCATCAAGAGCCCCCGTAGGCTCATCTGCCAGCAGAATTTGAGGTTTCATAACAACAGCTCTGGCAATTGCAACCCTTTGTTGTTCTCCTCCACTCAGTTCTACTGGCTTGTGGTACATCCGATGAGCCAGCCCAACACGTTCTAGGGCAGCAGCTACCGCATCATCATTTTTATCACCTGCAAATACCAGTGGTAAGGCCACGTTTTCATAGGCTGTGAGTGAGGGAATAAGGTGGAACTGCTGGAACACAAACCCAACAGTCTTACGCCTAAACTCAACAAGTTCTTTCTGGGATTTTTTCGTGATGTCAATATCTTTGACAATAATACTGCCATTGGTCGGTCTATCCAGCATCCCGATTATGTTCATAAGAGTCGTTTTCCCAGAACCCGATTGACCCATAATGGATACGAATTCTCCATCCCTTACTTCTAAATTTATACCATGCAGAACTTCTATTTCATTTGAACCGAGCCTGTACTTCTTTGTCACATCTTTGACCTGGATAAGATTAGTAAGAGCTTCAGACACTTCTCAACACCTCCGCAGGATCAACTCCAAGAGCTCGCTTTGCAGGGATAAGAGAGGCTACCATTCCAGTGAGTGCACAGATGCCTGCAGCTAGGGGCAGGATCTCCCACATTGGCTGAGGTGTTACTGAGACCATTAAAGGAGCGGCGAAAGCTGAGGCTATTGTCCCTACTGCAAAACCAATAACACCACCAGCTAATCCAATAATTGCTCCCTCAAAGAACAACATGAACACTATCTGAGTATTGCTTGCACCTACTGCCCGCATGATCCCAATCTCTTTTAGTTTCTCATTTACGGATGCAAGCATTGTGGAAGCGACAGTTAACATGCTCACAAGAAGAGTGATTATTGATACCGCCATTGCAGAGGATTGGGTATGTTCAACAACTGCCATTTCATTCTTTACAATCTGGCTCATCGGTCTGGCTTCCAACCCAGGAAACACTTCTTCTATCTGCTTGCTCATCTCTTCAACAGGACAATTGTTACACAATGCTCTTACTTCCAAACTGCTGACTTTTCCTTCTTTAGAGAGTAAATATTGGGATGCAGCAAGAGGAAGAATAATATATCCATCTTCATTGCCACCTGTGCGCTCGATTACACCAGTAACCAGAGCGTTAATGGAAACATTTCCCTGATTGAGTGTTATTTGTGATCCTTCTTTTATTCCTAGAGGACCAGCTATATCCGAGCCTACAATTACTTCAGTTTTATTGGGCTCCGATGTCCCTGCAGCCATCCAGTGACCTTGGATATTCCACCAGGACTTGAGCTTCTTTTCCTTATCAGGATCGACACCCATTACAACTACTGAGGAATTTCCAAGTTTTGCGATTCCGTACAATCTCGGCGCCACAACTGCCAAATTTGCGTTGTTCTTAATAGTGTAAATTTTGGATATTTCTGATTCTTCAATGTAGTTTTCTCCAGTGGACAAAGAACCAATAGGCGTTGAACCAGCCACAAGAGGTATTGTTTTTACTTCAGGTTTGACAATGATGTTTGCACCAAACTTATTTGATTCTTCATAAAGACCCTGAGTTGCTGCGGAAAACGTAGTGATCACAGCTACAATAGCTGCAGCAGCTACTACTACACTCAATACTGCTAATCCAAGTTTTGTTCTCCGGCGTGATATATCTTTTAGAACCAACGTATGTAAACGCATTTACAATCCTCAATATCTGTAATGGATAAATTTTTGACACCACTTTGAATTAAATTTACTTTACATCTTGTGTAAAGACATGGCTTTACATTAAGTGTAAAGGTATTTTAACTTTACGCTAAATGTAACTAAATCAGAGGTGAAGAAAATACTAATCAAAAACGACAAGCACAAAGCTTATATTTGTTTACAGCAGTTGTAAACGCATGGTAAAAGTAGATCGAATAAACCTTTCTAATGAAGGCCTTACTAAATTTTTCAGCCCTATTGAAGCCCAGATTATGGAGGTCTTGTGGACAAATGATAATTCAACTACGCCTGAAATAACAGAAAAAACAGGCATTCCTTTATCCAGTGTGGCAGGAACACTAGACAGGCTTGTAAAAGCTGGCTTTGCGAAAAGAGAAGTAAATAAAAACGGTCAGAGAGTAAGATATCTGTATTCCGCAACAGAGTCTATGGACAACACAGCAAACGCCATTACAAGAAAAGTGCTGGACAGCCTTGTAGATACATTTGGCAAAGTGGCTATTGAAAATTTCCACACTTACCACAATAAAAAGTGAACCTTCCTGAGAAGCAAAAATTTCGAAGAAATACCCTTTTCGGACGTTAGATATGTTTTCTATAACAAAAGAAATTGACTGTTATATTGAATGTATTAAAGGTTCACACCTCCTGCCATTAGTAGTAGCAGAGATATCTCTAGCTTTACTCCTTTTTGCATTTTACCTTAAAACTAGAAAGCCTATTATCAGGATTTTTTCTATTATAACCGCGCAGTTGTTCATGCTTTTTGCTATTGGCACAATTATTTCTGCCATGCGGTGCAGCCAAATGCTTACAATCGAAATTTACACTGCTTATGTTGTCCTTTCTACTCTAGTAATTATACTTCTGCCAAGAGTGTATTACAGGATTCTTATCAAAAAGTACAAGGCTAAACCGATTATTGATATAATGGATTGGCCCCAGAATTTTGTTAATACCTTGAATGAAAAATCAAAGGTTTATTATTACGATTCTGCAATACCCAGAGCATTTGCTTCAGGAAAAATGATCTTCTTGTCAATTGGAATGCTTGAACTTATGAATGATCTGGAATTAAAAGCTATACTTGCTCATGAAGTCTGGCACCTTCGCCATAATAATCAAACGCCTTTGTTAAGACAGCTGTCACTTATGACTTTCACAAAAAACTTGTCTGAGGATGAACTTGAAAATCTTGCTGATACTTTTGCAGGAGAAATTGTTAGTAAAGACGCTGTGGAATCTGCAAGGGCAAAACTACAATAAAATTTGCTGAAAGAGCCGAAATAAGCTAAAATTTTAGTTTTGCTATGAGTTATTTTTTAACTTGGTAAGTTAAATAATATTACATCAGTCTTTCTTGTTCATTACTTTAAAACCAGGTTGAAGGAACTATGATTTCATTGAACAATTTTATGTACAAGCGGAAGCCATGTGAGGTCCCAAATTTTGAGAACGAGAGTCTTGGAGTGAACTGATGACAAAAATTTAAGAAAAGTCTAAGAAAAAACTGCCTTATTCATCATATTTTAGAGTGAATTATTGGGATGCTCAACTTTGGCATTAAACGCCCTGTCTTTGCCATGTACTTTCTATATTCGTCTCCGAATTGTTCTATCATCATTTCCTCTTCATCAGATACCCGAAAGAGATACAGGATAGTAGTTGGCAGCATGTAAGATAAGGTAATTATCCAGTTGGCTGAAAGAAGCGATACTCCTATGCCTATAAGAAAGATAGCTGCGTACATGGGATGCCTTACAAACCTGTAAGGGCCATCGGTTACCAGGGTATGTTCTTTTCGGATTTCCAGAATAGGCGACCAGTTCCTGCCTAGAGCTTTATGAGACCAGATAAAGAGAAGATCGCCCGTAAAAATTAACCCTGCTCCGAGCCAACGGACTCTTAGAGGGAAAGGAAGGTGAAATGCGTCTATCCAAGAGGTAAGTAAGTAAAAGAATATTGGAATAAGACCCAAACCTACCAAGTAATAGAGAAATTTCTCTCTTCGTTCGTATTTTACCATTGCCCTTTCGAGTTTCTTGTGGCCCCTTTGGTAATATAACCTGATGCCAGCGTCTACTAAAAGTAAGGTTGCAAGGACTATCTTAAATTGAGCTTCATGCACAGGACTTAATCTGTTATGAGACTATTTAATGGGTATGAATTATCATTGGGAGAAGTTGCATAACACTATAGCAGCGACGATGACATTCAAAACGACAGTTTTTCTATATTGCCTTATGTTCATTAATTATTCCTTTAATTGTCGCTTAGTTCCGGTCATCGAAATTACAAAAAGTGAAGGGAGGTATAGAGCAAAAGATGTTATCAAAATATGAGAGAATCACAGTTTCAAGATAGATCAAAATACGAAAACTGTGGAGAAACTCCTGAACTTTTCCATTTAACCTTATTGTTAGGTACTTGACAAAAAGCTTCAGATTTCTGCTTTCTATTAGGGAGGGCAGTTATTGAAAGATTAGACAAAGGATGCCCTTTTATCTTTATTTCAAGTTCCTTATACCAACCAAAAGCAGCTCTTTTTACTTCAAGGCCTTGCTCTTTCAGAGAATTTTCAAGGCCAGTTAATATTTCGATTGCAGTTTCCGGGCTGCTTAAATCACTTGTAAAATGAGCATACGGATATATCATGACTCTTTTTGACTTTATCATTTCAAGGCGCTTAATTATCTCTTTAGTAGCATTTTCAATGACACTGTGCGGGTTATCCTCGTCGATTTTCTCCGAACAACAAAAAAGAACGACACCTTCTTCCATAGAATCTGTTTTCAATTTAAATGCTTCTGCTACTTTTGTTTTTCTTTTGGTACAATACCTTACATAATCGACATGGGCAAATACTATTCTAATGTTTGAACCCTCCTTTGATTTTAACCTAGTTTTCTGTTCATCAAGTTGAACATAATTTTACTATACATTTAATGTAAAGATCGAATTTTACATCGAATGTAAAGATACTTTAACTTTACGCTTGATGTAAACTTGCCGGAGATGTATACAGATCAGCCTAAAAAATACGATCATAAGACTTATATTTGTTTACAGTAAATGTAAACAAGTGATAAAGTTAGACCAAATAGATCTCTCCAATAGTGATCTAAGCAGGTTTTTCAGCCCAATTGAAATCAAATTATAGAGGTTTTATGGAAAAGTAAGGAATAGACCATATCTTGAATTAAAGAGACTTATCACCACATTTTCAGAAAAAGTAACAATTGTAACCATAAATGATATATACGATTATTGCTACATATGTAGCATACTCACTACATATAGTACGAGTAAATATTTGCTAAAGTATAAATGTAGATAAAAAACAATCGTGGTGAAGGTATAAAAATGAAAAAGACGATCACAACAGTTCTCTTGGGACTACTCTTGATAGGCACTCTTGGAGCAGCGGTTGTCAGTGCAGTTGCTTCAGACAATGCAAAGGCGAACGATAGCTTTGGACAAGTGCACCAATGGTGTGGTGAATACATGAACTCCGGTAGTCTTAAATTAGATGGAAGTACAGGACAGACAAACATTGACTACGGCAATAACCAAAATGGTTTTTCTTGCCACTAACTTAAGAGAAGCAATTAATAGATTGTCTCTTCTGAAAACAATAGACCTCTATGGGCAGGAGAATTGATTGATGTAGTCCATGAATATTTTCATGGTCATTTTATCCCTGAAGGGCTGCAGGAATATTACAAGTATGTCAGTACTCAGACAAGAAAAATAAAGATAAGATCAGGAAAAATCTGGTTTTTTAGAGGTGAACGGCTTGAACAGTATGGGATACGGAATAATTGGCTCAATGGGGGGATTCCTTCTGAGTCTGCTAATTATCCTTCTCATTGTGGGTGCAGCTGTAGTGCTACTGAACAAATACGGCTATGTAGTTCCCAGGGATAATGAGCGAATTGTAAAAATAGAAAAAGACGTTGAAGAGATCAGAAAAACAGTAGAAGATATAAAATCTAAACTAGAAGAAATATAAAGTTTAATATGCTAGAATTGGCTCAAAGATCTCCGGAAAACTAATACGTAAACTTTAGAACACGCGAGGATATTCAGGATGGTAAAATCACTTCAGCAAATAGTGGAAGTTGGCGAGGCTCTTTCCCATCCTGTGAGGCTAAAACTGCTCTATATGCTGTCCGAGAGGGAGAGGTATGTATACGAACTTGCCATAGATCTTGGTCTCTCAAGACAGGTAGTGAACCTGCATTTAAAACGCCTGGAAAAAGCCGGATTTATTGAAAGTGACCTCAGACTTGAGGATAATGATCCGAGGGCCAAGAAGTTTTTCAAGCTAAAAGAATTCGAAGTTTCTCTCTCTATAGAAGATCTAAAGGAGATTTTTGGGTAAATATACTGAATTTTTCCATAACAGTGCTTATGGGTGTCCTTTATCTAATCAGGTGATTTTGTAGACGTTGCTTTTAATGTGTTGTGATATAAAAATATCTTAGATGGTTCACATTTTACTTTGACACCCCGCACTATCTTTCTATTCCTTTTTCAGCAGATTATTTTCTAAAGTCAGGAGTGAGAATCGAACTCACGTAATTCCGGGTTGCAGCCGGAAGCATAGCCACTCTACCATCCTGACATTTATCCAGTTTATAAATTAGATTTACATCAATATTTTATTTTATGAGGGAAATCTTCATTATCGGCAACACGAGAGATCTATCTTCTTCATGTCATGACCTTTGGCTTAATAATTATAAAATTATCTTAAAATTTTATATCTTTGTGTATAGGTAATAAAAAGATTAACTCAATATTATATAAAAATATCAAGTTATAAAAATAAAATTAAACCGATGTGTAAAGACATACTATTAACGATGAAGCCTGTATGTTTTCTGACTGTAGTATATAATTCTTGCTTTTCATTCATTGTTCTTCAGCTTCTATAGATGATGATATTGTTAATAGGCCTACATACTCTACGTCATTTTGTTTTTCTATGATAATATCAATTATTTTTACTATTTTTTGCAAAAACAAATTTTCCAATATTTCAACATATTAAAGTTTATTATTTACCCCTTTCAATATTCTTCCAACTCCATGCATTACCGTAGCTCTATCTATTATCTTGATCCTATTTTTATGAAGTAGTGTTTCAATGTCGGATCTAATGAAAGTCTTATAGTATTCTGCTTCATAAAGGGCAACAAAATGATAAACTAAAAATTTACCGATTTTGTTTCTGGGTAAATCGTAATCACAACTATTATAATTCCTTTTGGTTTAGTTGCCCTAACCACCTCTTTCAATACTTTTTCTCTTATACTCAAAGGCATATCGTGTAAAGCAAACGACACGGAAGAAACATCAAAACTGTTGTCCTCAAACGGCAAATTTGTTGCATTGGCGACTTCAAATTTTACATTTTTAAATTTATTTTTCTTTTTAGCCACATTAAGCATGGCCTCAGACAAGTCAATCCCAATTACTTCATACCCTCTTTTCGCAAATGCAAAAGCTTGTTCTCCTGTTCCCGTAGCGACATCTAATATTTTGGAACCTCTTTGGGCATTTGTAAAATTAACTACTCTACCTCTTACACTGGAAAAGGTGTAGTAATAACATCGTAAAAAGGAGCCAATAGAGCAAACGCCTTTTTTACAAGTAAGTAATATTCCTTTTCTTCATCAGTTAATTTTTCTGCCGTGATTTCTCCCCCAAAAATTAGTATTGATAAAGTGAATAGACAATGCTTTGACAGAAAGAAGGCTAACCCGGAACCCTTTTCTTAATTATTGAATGATGAGAGGTAGGGAAATAATATGCGTGATCTCTCTAGATCAAGCATGCTAAAAGTGTTTCAGAAAAAGTATATCGGAAGATGAGATTAATAAAACTTCTTTTGAAAATATTCTCTTATCTTGGTTTGTAAGTGAAATTACGAATATACTATTTATGTTGATCAGGAGGTCACTCCGGTTCCAAATTATGAGGCGAACTACATCTTAAATACTCTTAGTTCTGGTGACTTCTTATATTATTCTTTAAATTAATTAGGACCGGAGATTGAAGATTTTACTCTTGTGTATATGATTGGCTGTGTATATGATGGTGACAGTCAATATTTGATGCATGATAAATCCTAACTGAAAGCCTCAATTTTTGCCTCTATAAATACTCTTTAATAATTATATTTTTATAATTATTATAACGAAAATAATATTCTCGTTGTGAATCAAAAAGACCTTGGGATGGGTTCTTGATCAAACTTAACAAAACGAGAATTACACTTGTTTTTAGAAAAAGTATTGAGAGACTTTTCTGCTTAAGGTTCTCTTTAATTGACAACCCTTATGACTTAAAAAAGGAGAGACTCCAAATGAGTGGAGCAAATTGTAATTCAAAAAATAACTTCGTAATAAAAGCAGTAGTACTTTTCGGCTTAGCTGTTATTGCGTTCTATGCGTTAACAGAACATAGGGCACATCTTCTGGCATATTCGAGCTATATATTATTTTTAGGCTTCGTTTTGCTGCATGTTTTCATGTGTGGAGGACATGGAAAGCATAGAGGACATGAAATGAATGGAGACCATAGAGGATGCTGTGGAAGAGGGCACGATCATGTAAAGCATAATCATAAGGAAACAGAGCAGAAAGGAAGTGGACAGAAGGATGATGAGGGACATGAAAATACACACCAGCATGAGCACAACGAGGAGAGATTCACATGAACAATATGCTAGCATACGGCCATTGGTCCCAGGTCATCGTCAATTCCCTTATCTTCATTATCTTTGCATTTAGCTTCACCAAGCCTAAGACCTCTCGTGACTGGCGCTTCCTTGGCGGATTTGCTGCATTCATAGTTGCGTTGTTTACTGAAATGTATGGGTTTCCTCTGACCATCTACCTGCTCTCAGGCTGGCTGACAAGTCGCTACCCAGGACTGGATAATGTATACTCCCACAACTCCGGGCATCTATGGAGTGACCTCCTGGACATGAAAGGGGACCCTCACCTAAGTTTGATTCACATCATCAGCTATGTTTTCATCTTAGGAGGACTTTATCTCCTCTCCTCAGCCTGGAGTATATTGTATAAGGCACAAAAGAGTCACGAGTTGGCAACTACCGGACCGTATGCCTATGTTCGTCATCCTCAATATGACGGCTTTATACTTGTTATGATAGGATTTCTGATACAATGGCCCACAATATTGACTCTGATCATGTTTCCAATCCTAGTTTGGATGTACAAAAGGCTGGCAAAGAGCGAAGAGAAAGAGGTACTGGCGGAATTTGGAGAAGAATACTCTCGCTATATGGCAGAAGTTCCGGCTTTTATACCACGCTTTGGATAACTTGTAAGAATTCCAACTGCTTTCAACATTTATGTAATTAAATAAAAATAGCTTGATGGATCTTTTATTATTGGGGGTATTATAGTAGTAATTGATCCTGTCTGCAAGATGAAATTAGATGAAAAGGAAGCGAAATTCAAGAGTGAATACAAAGGAGAGACGTATTACTTCTGTGCCCTTTCAGATAAAAAGAAGTTCGATGAAAATCCGGAGAAGTATATCGAGCAATAACGATAGAAGGCATGGAGAGATCTTGAACCAGACAAAACTCATTATATAATATTTTCTTTTTTTTAAACTAAAGCGTAAAGTCAGAATTGCTATTTTTCCATAAGAATCTTGGTGGGGATTCCGGACAGTACTTGGTGAAGTTATGGGGTGGAATATGAAGATAGTAGTAGCAGATTCGATATTCCTGACGGAAGAATACAGAAAGCGACTCGAAGTGCTGGGTGAACTTGAAATTTACGACAGCGTGCCTGCATCACGTGACGAATTAATTGAACGAATAAAGGATGCCGAAGTTGTAATTGTAGGAAGATACGGAGTTGACACCAAAGCTCTAAGCTCCGCACCAAAACTAAAAATGATTTCTTTATGGCAGACGGGGTTCGACAATGTAGATCTGGAGGCAGCGACAAAACATGGAGTAATTGTATCGAATGTTCCCAGTTATGCTTTTGACTCGGTGGCTGAGTTCGTTTTTGCCTTGTCACTTGATCTGCTCAGAAGAGTTCATCTGGCAGATATGAACCTGCGAAAGGGATTATTTGCCTGGAAATGTTACATTGGCAACCAGCTCATGAGCAAGACCATAGGCGTGCTCGGAACGGGCGAGATAGGTCAGCGAGTGATACAGATCGCGCATGGATTCAATATGAACGTGCTTTCTGTTACGGCTCACCCAAGTCCCGAGAGAGCAAAAGCCTTGGGAATAAAGTTCGTGGATCTGGACACGCTGCTCTCAGAGAGCGATATAGTTACACTACATGTGCCATTGACGCCCGAAACTGAGCATATGATAGGCGCGCGAGAACTGGCAAAAATGAAGCCTACCGCCATACTGATCAATACCGCAAGGGGAAAAGTGGTCGATGAAACTGCCCTCATAAAAGCTCTTAAGGAGAAAAAGATCGCGGGAGCAGGGCTGGATGTCTTTGAAAAGGAGCCGTTACCCATGGACAGCCCTCTATTAGAAATGCATAATGTAGTGTTGACTCCGCATATTGCCTTCCTATCTGAAGAATCTTTAGATGAGTGCACTTACATGACTGTTGAGAATGTTGAGATGTTTATTAAGGACCAGCCCCAGAACGTAGTGAATCCCTCGGTGTTAAAAGGGTTGGGAATGAGTAGAGAATGACTAAACAGCTTAAACTCCAGATTCTTAATATAACCCTTTTTCTCCTATTAGTTGCTCAACTGTTTACAGGTATAAGGCTGTGGGTTGTTGAATTATGGGGATGGGAGGACTCCGAAACTTGGATGAACTTACACCTAATCACGGGCTTTAGTATTGTCCTTCTCGTACTTGTGCATGTTTATATGAACTGGTGGTGGGTTAAGGCTCAATTTAGAGGATCAAAATACGAGCCTATCCGAAAAATGTGAGATATTTCGAAAACGTATGCTTGAATAAGCAGAGTAATTTTCAGAAAAGAACGATAGCAGAAAAAACTGTGAATTTTTAATAAACATCTGTGGAAAGTCAGTTGCATGTATGACGTAATCATTGTAGGCGGTGGTCCTTCCGGAGCTTCGGCCGGAAGAAGGGCAGGAAAACTTGGTCTGAAGACACCGTTGCTTGAAAAAGAAAAATTTCCCAGATACAAGCCCTGCGGAGGTGGACTCTCAGAGCATGCGATATCTTATCTTGATTTCGAACTTCCTGAGGATATTATTGAATGGGAAGTTACAGGGGTAAAGGTTATTTTCAAGGACCAATCAGTCAACGTACACAAGGATCATCGATTATCTGTGCTCGTATCTAGGGATAAGTTTGACAACTTCCTTCTTGAAAAAGCAAGAGAAACAGGGGTTGAAATTCATACAGGAGAAAAAGCTCTATGTTGCAGGGAAATGTCTGACTTTATTGAAGTGGATACCAGAGAGGGGACATACCAGGCAAAATTTGCGATAGTCGCAGAAGGCGCCCAGGGACTTATCAAAACCTGTGTGCGGCCCATGGATAATAAAGAAGAATATGGAATCTGCCTTGTTACTGAAATTCCTGCAGATGAAAGAGAAATCGAAAAACGCCTGGGAAAAGCCGTGGAACTTCATTTTGGGGTTGCTGGCGGCGGATACGGCTGGATTTTTCCTCATAAAACCTATTATTCCGTTGGAATCGGCGGGGTTATTAAGGACTTCCCGCATCCCAAAGAGTCCATGCTTAACTTCCTCAAGGAAAATGGTTTTTCCGGAGAATACAAACTTCAAGGGCACAAAATCCCCTGGGGAGGAATTAAAAGAAAAGTGGTAGGCTTAAGGGTTCTTCTAAGCGGAGATACTGCCGGATTTGTGGACGCTTTTTTAGGTGAGGGACTTGCCTATGCAATCAGTTCAGGACAATTTGCGGCTGAAGCAATTGCGGGGATTTGCCTGCATGGTAAAAATCTTAAAGCTCTGAACAAATATGAGACTCTCTGCCAGGCAGAGTTAGGGACTAACCTCAAGTACTCACTTATGTTTTCCAAGATAATGCATCATTTTCCAGATCGCACATTTAAGATCTTTACATCAAATGATAGAATGATTGATAAATTTCTTGAGATTATGGATTCCACGATTAATTATAAGGATTACCTGCGTTGGGCCCTTCTGAATTTCAAACTCAGGTAATAGAATAACAAATTTTTTCAGGCATTCTTTTTATTTCTTCTATCTTTTTATCACTCCAGTTTTATATATTGTTTTAAGGGCAGCCTATTGCTATCTGTATAAAGCTGGCCCTTATTCCGCAAGTAGTTGTCTTAGTATATACGATCTAATTATAATAGGAGAGGACCTTCAAGAGCATCGGCAGGAAGGACAGCCGGGAAAAGGGAAATTTCAGCCATTTTACTCGAGAAAGAAAATTTGGCTCCTCGTCATTAAAGGGGGGAAAATTTGTGAAGTTAGATGTAAAAGCATTTACACTGGCAAGTGGCATTGTATCGGGCATAAGCAGCCTAGTAGTGATTCTCTTTGCAGTATTAACTGGGCGGGGACTTCAATTCTTGGAGATGGTCGCGGCCTTCCATCCAGGATATACGCCTACTGTATTGGGTGCAGTGATCAGTGCCATCTGGATGCTGATTTATGGGTTAATTGTGGGAGCTTTGTTTGCTTTTGTCTACAACTTTTTTACAAAAGAATGAGAAACGAAAGAATATGGAGGTCAGCTATGGACAATCGTATTTTCACTACTATAATGGTTGCAACTGACGGTTCAGAAGTAGCACGAAAAGCAGTAGATTCAGCAATCAAACTTGCACAAATAAACAAAGCAAAGCTTTATGCAGTATATGTGATTGCTCCGGGAGAGACTAAGGTAACTCAACATGACCCCAGAGATGCTGAATGGAAAAAGCATATGAAAGAGCAACTCACGAAGCAAGGTAGAGAAGCCATACATTATGCCGAAACTACCGGAAGAATTCTAAATGTTGATATAGAACCCGTAATTTTGGAAGGAAATCCAGCAGATGAAATTGTAAATTTTGCAGTAAAAAAACATATTGATCTTATCGTTATTGGTACACTTGGAAAGACCGGAATCCAACGATTCTTACTGGGTAGCGTGGCTGAAAACGTGGTTAGACATTCTAGAATAACAGTACTCATTGTGAAAGAAAATATGGAAAGCGGTACTAAAATAAAGGAAGGGCCATCTCGAATTTTGATTGCTACTGATGGGTCAAAACCCGCTATGCATGCAACTGCTCTTGGGATTAAATTTGCACAACAATATGGAGCAAAGGTCTACGCTGTATATGTCATTGATATGACTGCTTATAAATCTGTTCTAATCGATGAAGCTTGGGCAACAGAACAGTGTGTGGAATGTGAGAAAACGGGTCATAGAGCAACCTCTTCAGTTGAGGAAAAAGCAAAATTTGCCGGGCTGGAAGCTGAATCCATAATTCTTAAAGGAGATCCAGCAGATAGGATTTTGGATTTTGCAGATGAGCATAACGTTGATACGATAGTTGTAGGCTCGTTTGGAAAAAGTGGAATTGAGCGTTTCGCGCTTGGAAGTGCGTCAGAAAAAGTTATAAGGCATGCAAAAGTTCCCGTACTTGTTGTCAAGTGTTGACCGTAAAAAGATGTCATAAGTTTATGAAGGGGTATGATGGAAAGCGAAAAGAAGAGGAATATAGTTCCATGCTTCGTGTTTTTCCTGTGATTCTTTAAATTATTATTGTCCATTAATTTTCTCTTTTTTCTTTCATAATCCTAAAGAAATATACGGCAAAAATAACCCTACTAGATATGGTGACCTCCTCAAGATTCATAGCAAACAAATAATTACGTCGGGATGAAATCTCCCTAGCGTTCATCTGCTTTGGAGCAAATGAAATTTAAGTCTTCTTACATATATTTTTCAGGTGCTTCATCAAAAGATTTCTTGCATGCCTGTGCGCAGAAGTAATACGTCTTTCCTTTAAATTCACTCTTGAATTTCGCAGTTTTCTCATTTACATTCATCTTACATACTGGATCTACTGCCATATTCACTCAAACTCCTATACTTATTTTAGCTAGCCTTCCTTTAATCTTAACAGAGGTACATATTTTTGATTTTGAAATAGAGGGTTATTATGGCATCTTTTCTTCGAATTTAAATCTCGTGAGCAGCACAGAGTTAGTAACAACTGTGAGAGAACTTAGGGCCATAGCCGCAGCCGCAATTATAGGATTCAGTAATCCAACTGCTGCTATAGGTATTGCTAAGGTATTGTAGGCCAGTGCCCAGAAAAGATTTTGCTTTATCTTTCTCATTGTGGCTTTACTCAACTTAATTCCTTCCACTACGTCCCTTAGATCATCTTTGACAAGAATTATTCCACCTGTCTCCTTTGCCACATCAGATCCACTGCCTACAGCTATGCCAATATCAGATTGTGCCAAGGCAGGAGCATCATTTATGCCATCTCCCACCATTGCAACCACCTTGCCTTCAGCCTGCAATTTCTTTATTACATCAGCTTTCTCTCCTGGAAGAACGTTTGCAATAACCCTATCTATTCCCACCAGTTTTGCAATAGCATTCGCAGTCCTCTCATTGTCTCCTGTGAGCATAATAGTCTCGACAGCTAGCTTTTTAAGTTCAGCCACTGCTTCTGTTGAATGCTCCTTCAGCGTATCTGCAACTGCTATTATACCTAAAGCTTTCTTATTTGCAGCGACGAGAATCGCCGTTTTTCCCTGCAATTCGAAACTCTGAATACTCTGCTCAAGACTACTGATATCAATGCCATTGGCCTGCATCAGCCTGCGATTGCCCACAAAAACTTCGTTTCCTTCTGTAACCACCTTAATGCCATGTCCCGGTACAGCCTCAAAAGACTCAGCGTCCTTTAATTCGATATCTTTCTCCTTTGCAGCCTTCACGATTGCCTCACCAAGCGGATGCTCTGAACCCTTTTCTGCAATTGCAGCTAATCTCAAGATTTCTCTTTCATCTTCTGCGATAATATCCGTAATAGAAGGTTCCCCTTTTGTGAGAGTTCCGGTTTTATCAAATACCACTACCTGAAGTTTTTCCGTGCGCTGAAGGTATTCTCCTCCCCGAATCAATATACCTGCTGATGCACCTTTTCCAACTCTAACCATAAGAGCGGTGGGCGTAGCTATGCCCAGAGCACAGGGACAGGAGATGATTACCACGGCAATAAAAGCCAGAAGCCCTTTTGTGAAATCTCCATAGATAAAATACCAGCCTGCAAAGGAGAGAATAGCAACTACGATCACTGCAGGTGCAAAATAAGCGCTGATCTCGTCTGCCATTTTCTGGATTGGTGCACTTGACGCCTGGGCCTCTTCCACCATATGTACAATCTGCATCAACGTTGTATCTTCCCCTACCTGGGTGGCCCTAAACTTCAGCATGCCCAATTTATTTATGGTCGCACCTATCACCGTATCCCCTGCAGTTTTTTCTACAGGTATACTTTCGCCTGTGATCATTTTTTCGTCCACTGCAGAATGTCCCTCTACCACCACGCCGTCGGTCGGGATCTTCTCCCCGGGACGCACCACCACAATCTCTCCTACCATGACGCTCTCTGCTGGGATCTCGACTTCTTCCCCGTCCCTTATGACCTTTGCCATGCTTGGTCGCAGGTCCACAAGTTTTCTCACAGAAGCAGAAGTGCTCGCCCTCATGTAATCCTCCATGAATTTTCCCAGGAGCACAAAGGCGATTATGACTGCAGAAACTTCAAAATAGACATTCTTTTCTGCCACTGGAAGAGCCTTGGGGAAAAACAGCACAATGACGCTGAAAATATATGCTGTCAAAACGCCCATGGAAATTAACACGTCCATGTTTGCTCTTCTAGCTTTTATTGCATTATAAGCCCCTGTATAAAATTCCCATCCGCCTATGACGACCACCGGCGTAGTCAAAATAAACAACCAGTAGCCCCAGGTAAACCATGGAAGTGATGGGATGGGCGCCCATGAAATAATCGAAACTCCTGCTGCCAGAGTGAGAATAGCTACTACCCGAAGAGCTGCCAGAAGCATCACTCCTGTGAGAGCTACCGTTACCCTCTTCTTCATTCTTTTCAGTTCTCGTTCAGGATCCGTGAATGCTCTCATGCAGCTATCAGCACAGAAGTAATAGGTTTTACCTCCGATTTCTTTCTTTAAACCGGTCTTCTCATCTACATACATTCCGCATATAGGGTCTTTAGCCATATTTGCACCTATTGTTCATACTTTTTTCAATGGTTTTCACAAACAGGCAGGTCTATTTAATTCCAAATGAACGATGTCATTAAATAGGGTATTTAGGATGGCTTCTTCGAGAAGTTCCATTTTCAGCAGCATAACCTTGCCCAGTAAGACCAGATTAACAATATTTACTCGGAGAATTAATATTATTTAACTGTGTGCTTTAAGGCACTGACTTCCTATAATAGGAATATATAAATTGTATTATATAATGTTCGCTATATAAATTAATGGCCAATAATTTGTACTTAAATCTTATTTCTGGTTGTATCCTTGAGTTCTCAACTTATTTTTATATTTGTGAAATTTATTATTATTTGGAGGTTTGAAATTACTTTCAAAATATAATTTTTACAGTTTTGTTGCTAGAATAAAGATTGTCCTGAATATGGAATTAGAAATCAAGGAACTCTGAGATCCACATGTAGAGAATTAACCTGATACTTGCTTTTGTACTGGGGATTCCTGTAGCCTTCGGGAACATGAGTATGGCATTTCCTCTCCTCATGACAATTACTCCTCACTTCCCCAAAGATCTGGTCGTACTTTTGTATTATCTACTTTTTCCTTTTTTCCAAGAAAACAATTTTTTTGTCTGAATTTTCAAAGGTTTCAGGCATGGCGTAATTGATATGAATTTACTAATTGCCGGAGGGACTGGCGTAGCTTATTAAATCAGCTTTGCATCTACATTTTTTGAATTGTACTCATTATAAGTAATCTAAGCCTTGATTACACCTGAATTTGCTGCCTCTTTTATGGAACTCAGTTCAGTCTCAGTGACTACTAATTCTCTGTTAATGAAAAGAAGCAAGCTTAAGTAGACTAGGAAAAATAGTTTTTGAAGCTGATTTATTTGAAGAAAAAACGGAAAATAATGTATTAGAATCATGACTGACGAAATCGATCAAATAATACATTTCCCTCAGAAAGAACTTAAACTAAAGGTTTAAAAAATTTTTAGTATACTAGAGATTGACGGAATGTTATGGTAAAATCAGCATCGCGAGATAGTAAGCACAGATTAGTGCTTCTAACAAGCATTGGCACGTCAATAGTACTTGTATTTTTTTCCTTTTTTGGGCAATTTCAACAAATACAATCAGGGGAGGAGTAGCTTATACTCAAGCATATAATAGTTGTAAGCTCAATTTTTGTTCTTGTACTATCAACTATAATTTCACTGTCTCTCTGGCCTAAAAGTTATGGACTGGCTTGAAAAGAGAACGTAAAATCATAGGTAAAGTTAAAGCTCGATTGGTGACAATGAAAAGATAATCTGGCTCAAGTCTACTTAAATCGCAAAAAAATGTATAAAGAAATTTGATGCGAGGGGTGGGATTCGAACCCACGAATTCCTTCGAAGCCAGATCTTAAGTCTGGCGCCTTTGACCTAGCTGGGCAACCCTCGCATATGTTGTGATACTTTTTTATCTTTATGTCCTTTTGTATATATTAATGTACATATTTATTCTATTTTTTTCTTCACTTTTTATTTTAGATTTCTTCTTACTATTATTTAGTCCGATATGTTGTTTCTTAAGTCTGGCGCCTTTTACCGGGCTGGGCAACCCTCGCGCTTTGAAAAAAATTATGTTTTTTTGAGCCACAAAGATTCGTTATGCGAACATGCTTTAAGTAAAGTTAAATTATTTAAAGTTTATTCTTAAACTCATGGAAATTACATTTCTTGGCACTGGAGTTGCGATCCCACAGAAAGATCGGGTACAATCCGGAATTCTTGTGAGATTGGAAGAAAAGCCATTGCTTATTGATTGTGGAAGTGGTGTATTGAGCAGGTTCCCTGATACTGGGGTTTCCCACACCGAAGTAGATACGGTATTGCTCTCGCACCTTCACCTTGACCATGTAGCTGACCTGCACCCTCTCATCAAGGCAAACTGGCTCCGTGGAAACACCAGCATGAAGGTCTACGGGCCGGAAGGTACCGAAGAATGGTTTTCAAAAGTGCTTGACGCCTATGAATATCTTCAGAAAGAGGTGGATATAGACGTTATTGAGCTCTTCCCCGGAAAAGAATTTACTCCCGAAGGCTTCGACTGTGAGATCAGCTGCACGGCAGCCACGCATAGCGTCTCGACTCTGGCTTATCGCGTGACAGGAGAGGATGGGGAATTTGTTTACTCGGGAGACACTGAACCCTCCAGGGAAATAATGGATCTTGCAGTCGAGGCCGATCTACTAATCCATGAATGCTCGTTTCCCTCTAGTATGAAAGTCACAAATCACACCACTCCCAGCACACTTGCAGACCTCTTGGAAGAATATAATACGGAAATTGGAAGTCTCTGCCTCACCCATTTCTATCCGGAGATGCGGGGGCATGAAAGAGAAACAATGCACTATTTGAAAGGGTATTTTGAAGAAGAAGTGATTCTTGCCGAAGACCTAATGAAACTTGAATTATGAGACGGGCAAAGTGAAATATGAAGTTTAAAAGAAGTATGAGGTAAAAAGTAAAATTCCAGCTGCAAAGCGAGCCTTTACTATTAAAACTACGGACAATACGAAGAAAGATTCAATTCTTCGGCAATCCTCAACTTTATATTTCGCTACTCTTGAAAAAAGAACTTAAACTCAGAATTATTTTGCTTGACTATTATATTTACTTTTCACATCTGCCGACTGCATCCAGTAAGGCGAGTATGCCGTCTTATTAAATAATAGAAAAGCAGAATCACTCTTATAGAGAGAAAGGCTCTGAAATACCATTTGTATACGTTTAATAAATATAGATTCATATCTTTGAATATTACAGCCGCATACGTCTATTGTCTTTGAAATACAAACTGTACACATTATTGGTGATTATGATGGCAAGATTACTCTCAGAAACGGACATTGGCATTCTGAAAACCGTTGCTCCGGAGTGCGAGGGATACCTCTGTTCAGGCTCAGGAATGGCCTATCGTTCAATACTTCCACCTCTGGCAAATCACTATGCGAAAGATGCTCAGGATTTCCTGAGGAGGATAAAGCTTCTATCTCGATATGATCTTGAATACCTTGTCAGGCTCATCTTATCAGGAGAAGAAAGTCTTGGCTGCGTACCATTCGAGTACATCAAGCTTTTCATAGAAAATGTCTCTGAAAGGTTGGGTGAAGAAATAGCGGTTCAGGTCAGGAATTCGTATAATAATTCAGAATGCCCTGATTAAATTCTTTTATTCGTTTATTTTAGGTTAAAAATGTAAAAAAGAGAAACATTGTAAAAAGGGAAACGTTCTAAATCTACACAAATTTACTCAAATCCTTCCATATTTGTCTTCAAGCCTTTCAATATCATCCTCTCCAAGATAGTCTCCCTGTGAGATCTCAATGAAAACAAGGTTTTGACCGCCTATATTCTTAATTCTATGTACCTCGTTTACCGGAATATCAACTGAATCTCCGGGAAGAACCCTAATCTGACTCCTGTTTTTAGTTACAAGCCCCTCTCCCATGATTATGTACCAGTGTTCGCCTCTATGAGAATGGCGCTGAAGTGAAATCTCACCTTGAGGAAGAACAGTAAGGCTTTTGACTTTATATCTAGGCTTCTGCATAAGCACCTCATAAAATCCCCAGGGCCTTTTCTCTTCACGTTTGCATTTTTCGAGGATCGTCTCATACACTTTAATGTAATCATCTACCATCCTGTCAACTGAAAAGCGCTTTTCTACACTTTCCCTGCAGTTTTTGCGAGATATTGAGCCAAGTTTTTGCACAGCCTCTGCAGCTTCAGTAACGCTGTTGACTAGGAATCCAGTCTCTTCATTCCGAATAAGCTCAGGCATTGAACCCCTGTTTATCGCAATTACCGGGGTCCCGCTAGCCATAGCTTCAACTACGCCAATCCCGAAAGCCTCTTCATAATTAATCATATGCAGCAAAGCACATGCATTTGAAAGGAGTTCCTTCTTAAACTCAGGTTTAACATGCCCTTCATAAATAATCTTTTCATTGTCTATATAGGGCTGCACTTCTTTTTCAAAATAAGCCTGGTCTGCAATGAAACCAGCAATTCTAAGTTTTCTGCCAGTCTTTTTTGCAACTTCAATTGCTTCCCTTACACCCTTGTCTTTATGCAGGCGCGATAAAAAGAGAAGATAATCCTGCGGTTTCTCGTTGAAATGAAAACTTTGTATGTCGATTCCATGACGAACCGTTGCTATATAGTCCAAATCACGGCACCTGTAGGCATCACTTATCGATACATAAAAAGTTCTATTATTGTATTTTTTATAGACAGGCAAAATTTTCCGTGAAGAAATGCCATGGATTGTTGTTACAACAGGCGTATCAACAAGCGCGCTGTAAGTCAGAGGAAGATAATCGAAATGATTGTGGATTATATCAAATTCGTTTGCTCTTTCGAAAACCTCGGATATGTGCAGGCCTTCATACACCTTTCTGATCATATCTTTGTCTTCTTCATAAGGTCTCGGACATACAGCGTGAAGCTTCGCTGCAGTGTGAGAATCCGCTGTGGCAAATAACGTGACATCAATGCCCCTTTTCACTAGTCCTTCAGTTAATAAAGATACTATGGATTCCCAGGGACCATACTTTTTAGGCGGCGTGCTCCAGGCAATAGGAGATAACATTGCAATTCTTATATTAATACCCCCAAAATAACTCACATCCCCAAACTTAATTCCTATTTTTACTCTCGCTGTTTAATTTCTTACCATTACAGCTTAATCTTTTATTTTTAATCTTTTATTTTTTATTTGCTTATTTCAATTTTGAATATCCTCTTTTCGGATCAGTGGAGCTTTGTATATCTTCTTCAAACCATTTGCAAAACTCATCAGGGCACTGTTTCTCTGGACACTCATGAATATACTTCAGAACATCACGCACTTTTGCGGTAGCTAATGACACGGAGGTATCCGCACTCCCGTAATAAATACGAATTTCATCGCCTACCAGAACCCAGCCGCAGGGAAAAACGACATCATTAACGTCTCCACTGCGCTCATACATTTCACGTGGTCCGAAAACCCACCCTTCCGACCTGTGAAGCACTTTCCTCGGATCATCAGGGTCAAGGAGGGCAAGTCCAAGCCGATAACTTGCCTTAGCCGTTGTCTGACGTACTCCATGATACATAATTAACCATCCATCAGATACACGGATTGGCTGTGGAGATAATCCTATCTTGTTGGCATCCCACCACCCTCCTTCCCTGGCATACAAGAGAACTTCATGCTCTCCCCAGTATTTCATATCAGGGGAAAAGGAAATCCAGATGTTTGCTTTTGCGCCGCTTATTAAAGATACAGGCCTGTGTAACATTGCCCATCTGCCGTTAAACCTTGAAGGAAAAAGAGCAGAATCTTTATTTTCAGGAGGCAGAGTAGCTCCTAGCCTCTCAAAATTACGGAAGTCCTCTGTAAAGGCAAGAGCAGTTAATGGGCCTGAATCAGAAAAAGCCGTGTATGCCACAGCCCACTTTCCCAGTTCATCTATGTAAGTTATGCGTGGGTCTTCAATACCATATATCTCTTCGGGATAGTTTAGAGGGTCTGGAGAAAAAGTTGGCTCAGGATCAATTTCCCAGCCATCAATTCCATTCTCGCTCCTTGCTATTGTAAAGTGAGAAAAACCCCTATGGTCCTCAACACGCACCAGTAACAAGGTTTTACCATCAACTATAGCAGCCGCAGGGTTAAAGACCGAGTGAGCCCGATAAGGCCAATCGTCAACGGTTAGTATAGGATTCCGATTGCATCTTACAAATAGCTCTCCATGGTCTTTCCAGATCATATAATATCCTCTCATTCCACCTGATTTGCTGACAAAAAGCTCTTTCTTTTCCGCAGATTTCTGTCATCCACTCCATTGCTAACTCCAGATTGCAGTATTGTACTGAAAGCTTTATCTACGTGTTTACTTAAGGAGCTTAAAGCCATAAGGAAGCAAATTACGGATTCTGCGCCCTGATTACAATTCATACCATCGCAGTTGATCCCGTCACAAACTGCGCCTGTGGAATAATCATACATAATAGTTCGCAAACGATTTCTTCCAAAAAAATATTCAAAAGAATATCTTGCAAGTTCCAGATATTTCTTATCGCGTACAGTCTCATAAGCCGAAACATAAGCTTGAGTCAGGTAACCTGCCTCAATGGGCTGCTGGTCAAAAATCGGCTTTTCCCCGTTATATGAGTACCAGCCATGGTTTCCAACTATATCAAAAAAGTCGCCTTTCCACTGAATCTCAGTAAGAAAGTCCAGGGTAGCGAAGCCGACCTTCCTGTAAGTTCGATCTTTGGTATAATTGTACGCCAGTATGAGGGATTCACTCAGTTTTGCATTGCTATAAGTTACTGTAGGTTCGAACCAATTCCAGTCTTCTTTATAGTTTGCCTCATATAAGTCGACTAAAGAATTCGCGTGGTTAGTGAATATGGATTCAAAGGTATCTCTACTCACAAGGGAATCTACGGACTTGACGGCATCCCTGCGCGAGTTGAATACTGATTCGAATTCATCGGTATCCACACCTGTTCTGAGCATTTCGTATAAACCGCACATAGTATACGCCTTTGCCCTTGGATAGTTAAGCTTCTCTATTTCAGTCCTGGACCTGCTCATGAGAGTATGGGCAAGCGTACGCATATTTTTTGACAGGTATGGGCAGCTTACAACGTGTCCGAGTCCGTAGATGGCACGTCCGAGAGTATCTTCGCTGCCTCTTTCATCCAGAAATTCCCTTTTATAACTCATAAAGTTATGGAAGTGACCTGTTTCTGTCTGAGCATGTTCAAGAAAGCTCATGTATGTAGTAATTAGCTTCCAGAACTCATCTGCTTTCTTCTGGCTGTCTATTAACTGTGTCAATGCAACAAGGGCTCGACCTACATCATCAGTACTGTATCCGTAATGGCGAGCCGGCACACCAAGATTAGTATGCTGTATAATGCCTACATCATCGGTTAATAGCTTAAGATAATCAAGTTTTGGTTCAGGTAGCTGGTTTGGAAGGAAATTAAATTTGTTTGAAGTACTGGAGTAAGCACTGTAACTCTTTAAGGCCCTTGTAAAAACAGCATTATATTGTTTACCCACATTTTTCCATGTCATTTTTCTTCCAAAATCGTATGCTTTTTTACGCATATCATCACACTCTTCTGGATTTTCAATCAGGTGCAAAAGAGATTTTTTAAAGCCATCAGTATCTCCGAAATCTACAAGCAACCCTCGA